>CERC01028378.1_pt1 | contig 220065 bp, 198 predicted proteins | sample 530921 | NCBI WGS metagenome assembly CERC01 (sample SAMEA2621099, study PRJEB7988) | marine metagenome | isolation source: saline water (ENVO:00002010), including
CAGTCTCCTTGAGACCACGAACGAGAGTTACCATCTCCTGGATCAGAAACCCCATCATTGGAAACAATATAGTACTCTCCCCCAACTGCTGAAGGATTGGGATTTCCTCCAAGGGATGCATCCCATGTTCCGGCGTAAGTGAGAGCATCGAGATCCGCTGCCACCCACGAAGATCCATTCCATCTTAAAAGCTGACCCGTAATCGCGCCCATGGAAGAGAGCTTTACCGAAGTAATCGCCCCATCAGCAATCTTCGCGGTTGTCACTTGATCATCCCCAATCTTAGCGGTGCTCACCGAAGAGTCTGGAAGATTAAAGGTCACCTCAATAACAGCGGCTCCATAAGCGTCTTCTAGTGTTAGAGTCATGAGCGTATTGAGTGCGAGGGCAACTTTCGAAGAAGAGCTAAGAATGAGCTTAGTTGCACTTTTTGAAACAATAGATAAAAGAGAATCACTTCCCGATTGAGTCACCTTTACTTTTGTTACACCATCGAGATCAGATCCTGTGATAACGATTTCGTCGTTGACTAGCTTAACCTGATCTACACTGGCTCGTACTGAGCGATTGCGATCTCTCGCCTCTTGATCTTTTGAAGAAAGATCAAGGGAAACCTTACCTTTCTCATTGGGAAGAAGGCAGGAGCTCAAAAAGATTAATGTGATAAGTCCAAGTTTTCTCATCATAATTAGGGATAACATAAGGGTATCATTAGAACTTATCGGCTTAATGAGCCTATGACATAACAGCTAGTTAAACATCTTTTATAGCGGAATAACTTTCCGACATGCCTCAAAAATGAGTCAAAAATCAATAGGTTATAAAAGTGAGCAAAGTTTATACATGGCCTATAAGCTGTTCCCTATGCCTATCTCTCACCTCTAAATTCTCCTATGATCCCTCTATGAAAAAATTAAGAAAACAACCCCTATTGACCCTAACTCTATTACTCTCGGCCCTATCTCTAAGCTCCCAAAGCGTCCAAGCTGGTCGCAATGGACCCGATAGAAACGACGAAGTCCCTCGTATACAATTGAGAGATGCTTATGAATGTAGCGATCTCCAAGTAGAAAATACCGTGGACTGGTTAAAAGGTCAGGAAGAAGTGAATAAACTGGATCAATTAATTGGACCTCCTCGCCACCAAGGAAGTGTCGGCTGGTGCTTTAGCTATACGGCAAGAGACTTGCTTCACTATCAAACTCAAATCGCTCCAGAAATTGGAATGATTGCAAAAGATTATTATACAGGGTTTGTTGGATCCATTACTGGCTTTCTTAGTTCTAATGAAGGCGGCTATACCTACAATAATCTTAAGAGAACTTATAAGAACGGAATTTGTGAGGAAGGTTTTCTCAATAAATATGCGACTCCGGAAAATGTTGAGCAAGTCGAATGCGTGCGTCCAAAAATCTCCATTAAGAGATTTGGATCGCCCAAAAAACATCTGAACCCACATAAAGGTCGGGCCCATGCCCTCTTTTCTAAATTAGATCAGTATTTAGCGCAAAACCAAATGGTGGCCATTGCCTATAACGCCAATGGCCTCTACAAAGATAAATATCGAGATGACAATTTCTTTACGAAATATCAAGCGAACCATGCTTCATCTATAGTCGGTAGATATTTTGATCACCAAGCGAAGAAATGCCGCTACGTGATCAGAAACTCCTGGGGAACTCGTTATAATTATGCTCTCTCTGGTCCTCAAAGAGAAGGTTACCATACGATAACAGAAGAGGATCTCTCCATAAGTATGGCAGAAATCGCTGTTTTCAAGTAAAAAAAAAGGCTCCTTAAAGGAGCCTTTCTTATATGAACTTTTTATTAGTAGGCTAACATTTCTCGAATTGCATCAACCACGCGATCTTTATTAGGAAGAACTGCTCTTTCAAGAATTCTATTAAATCCAACAGGTGTAAATGTAGAACCCACACGTCTAACAGGGGCATCAAGCCACTCAAACGCTTTTTCATTAATAAGAGCTACTAATTCACCACCAAAGCCAGCAAAAACTTTATCTTCATGGACAACGAGAACACGATTTGTTTTCTTAACTGAGGCAAGAATTCCTTCTTCATCTAGGGGACTAATTGATCTCAAGTCGACAACTTCTACACTCGCTCCATCTTCAGAAGCAATTTGTTCAGCAGCATCAAGACTGTGATGAACCGTATTTCCATAAGTCAGAATAGTGAGATCTGTACCTTCTCTACGAACACGACATTTTCCAAAAGGAACTTCAAAGTCTTCTGGAACAACGGCCATCGCTTGTTTTGCATTATAAAGTGCCTTCGGCTCTAAAAAGAGAGAAGGACCACTTGAGCGCATACAAGTTCTCAGAAGACCAGCAGCATCGTCAGCAAAAGAAGGAACCACAATACGTACTCCAGGAAGTGGAGCAAGAGAGGCTTCAATATTTTGAGAGTGATAAAGTCCACCACCGATATAACCACCAGAAGCTAGACGAATCGTAACATTTGGTGCGAAGGCACCGTTAGAACGCCAGTAATCATGAGTACATTCTACAAATTGTTCCATGGCCGGCCAAAAGTAATCAGCAAACTCAGCTCCTTCTACCACAACACGAATATCATCTCTAAAGCGAGAGAAACCATTGGCCGTACCAAGAATATAGTCCTCAGCAATAGGACCATTGAAAACTCTTTCCTCTCCAAACTCTTGTTGCATTCCTTTAGAAACATTGAAAATTCCACCTTTGTCTTTGTTGGCCATATCTTGGCCCCAAATAAAAGTATCGGGATTCGTTCTAAACTCAGCTTTAAGAGTGGAGTTAAGAGCATCGATGAACTTCATCGGCTCACCTTCTTCACTATGAAGCCCTTCAGGATATTTCTCTGAAACATAGGGCTCAGGAAGAACAAAATCAAAGATAGACTCAGGAGTTGGATCTGGTGCTTTCATGGCAGCCTTGTGAGCTTCTAGCATTTGAGCTTTAGCATCTTCATCCAATTCATCTAATTCTTTCTTAGTAAGAATTTTATTTTTAACAAGAAGTTCTCTAAATTTTGGTAGTGGATCTTGAGCTAGGGCTTCAGCAAGCTCCTTCTCATCTCTATAGAGTTCATGCTTGTCAGAGTTTGAGTGAGAGTGGATACGTACGCAACGAGCGTGAACAATAACAGGCTCCCCTCTTTCAAGAACATGCTTACGAGCTTCGGCCATAGCATTCATTGAATCAAATACATCTTTTCCATCACAATGAATAATGCGAAGGTTGGCAAAACCAGTAAAGTTATCGGCAACAAATTCATTGGCGGTTTGATCTGATTTAGGAACAGAAATCCCATATCCATTATCTTGAAAAACAAAAATAACAGGAAGTTTTTCACGAGAAGCACCATTAATAGCTTCATAGCAATAACCTTCAGAAACAGATGATTCACCTTGAGAAGAAATGGCCACACCTTTATGTCCATATCTCTTCATCGCTCTGGCCACACCTGCAGCATGAAGAACATGATTACCTGTACAAGAAGAGACATTATGAATATTCCACTCGGGCTTAGCAAAGTGGTTACTCATGTGACGTCCACCTGAAGCAAGATCCGTTCCTTTAGAAATACCATTTAAAATAATCTCTTCTGGAGTTAATCCTGCAGATAGAGAGGTCATAAGATCACGGTAATAAGGAAAGAGATGATCTTCACCAAGAGTGAAGACTTGTCCAATGGCCAATTGAATGGGATCGTGACCTGCACAGGGTGCATGATAAGACCAACCGATTGCCTGCTTTAAGTAATTAGGAGCACGGTCATCTAGCTTTCTTCCTAAAGTAAGAAGGCTATACCAAGTCTTCAGAGTATTCTTATCCGTATTCTTTATCGTGTATTTCTTTGCCACTTTATCCAACATAATGATCCTTTGGAATCTCAATAATAAATAGGCTTATAAAGTATCGAAGTTAGTGATTGAGGTCAATTACGACGCTCCCAGTCTTCCCTTTAAAAAGGCAAAAAAAAAGCGAGGCTGCGAGGCCTCGCTGAATTAAATTTTATTTAGAATTACCTAAGCGGGAATGAGATTTTACGTACGATTCTAAAGTTCTGACCAGTTACGCCATAAGACGGTATATTTGCCAGAGTTAGACTCGTATCGCTAGAGCTAACATTATTAGCGATCATAAAATAGTCTGATCCAACCTGAATCACTGTCCCAGCAGGAAGATCAGATGAGAAGCCTCCCCCTAAGGTCGCACTATTATCTCCAGCGCTAAAAGTAATGGTTCCTAATACAGCCGAAGTTGTATTGGCCGTTGTTCCACAAGTACCATAATTGGGATCAAGTGAAGCTAAGCCAGTATGCATCCAAAATGAATCAAGATCGAAAATATTATCAAATCCAGCAGTATTCGAATCCATTTTATTGGAGTTCGATAGTTGCTCTACCTCATTATCTTCTGGAGAGAACTCATTATCCCAATCTCTAACGAGAACTTTAATCGTAGCTTTCGGGTTATAAGCTGCATCCAAACATCTAAAGGTATAGAACTTACTGTTAGGATTATTATCACCAGGTGATCCGAGGGGATCATTGGCCATGGAGTAAGATTCCCAATCCGCTCTATTCGTAGAGAGATTACTCACACTACTATATTCTTCCATATGATAGTTATTTGCATAACAAGTTCCGTAATTATTGTGGGCAATGTAATTGGCCAGATACTTATTATTTGTATCGATTGAGATGGGAGCTTCAACTACTTCTGATCTATCGATTCCATTACCTGCCGTGTAGACAAGAGAAGTATCTCCAACGCTCGCACTCCAACTAAGTTTTGCTCCCCCAACATTCTCATCTGCATTTCCACCACAATCCACTGTCGTTTCTGTGTAGTTACAACTACATTCTGTAGAAATATTTCCTGAGCCATCATCTACTTCACTATAAGAACAGCTCACATCTACAACATCAATTTCTCCGGTATCAATATTGGGCCACTCAGGGTCGACTTGTGAATAGTCATAGCGACAAATATCTGTCGTTTCTTGATTCACTACACAGTCTCCACCATCACAGTAGTCGTTACCAAAAGATCTTGCTGCTGTCGCTTGTCCAGAATCTAGACCACCAGAGACAACCACATAACCATCAGAGATCGCCGTACCACTATATTCTTCAGTTCCTGTTCCCGTTGAGGCTCCAGCACAGCTTCCTACATCATCAAAGTCAGCATAGCGAACCACAGTACGACTTGTTTCCCCAGGAAGAAATTTCTTGTAAGAAAAAGGAGTGTAAGAAACAAATTCACACATACCGGCACCGGCGGTGATCTTAAACTCAATTCCATTATTATAGAGATCCCCTTCCCCACCTTCTAGACGACAGAGAACATCATTGAATCCATAGATATCTTGGTTGTAGCGATTATCTGCAATATCATCAATCACCTGAGGACTGATGACTCGACAGTAAGAAGCCGCATATCCTCGCCCTTCTTTATGCATAAGAAAGGATGAAGAAGAGTCGGTAACTTGGCTAACCTCAAATTGATTGTAGACTACGAAGTCAAACTCATATTGGATTTGCTGACCATCAGATGAAAAGAAAGTCAGGGTATAAGTTTGCAGGGCAGCCGGAGATGTTGGTTTCCCCGAGATTACACCCGTAGTAGAGTTAAAAGTAAGACCACTTGGTAGAGTACTTGGCTGTAGACTGGCAGAAGAAGTTTCTCCTTGTACAAAGGTATCAAGATAGAAGTCCTCTCCCACGTAACCAATCATAAGGTTACTTGAACCAATTCCCATAATATCATTTCTATCACTTCCACCAGAATTTCCGGCTACGGTAGTATTCGAAATATCATCAATAAAGTTATCATTGGCTCCATCAACTACACAGTGGCTTCCAAATTCTTCCATCTGCATAACGACTTTTTGACTCGATTGATAATCAGTCCCTGCAACGGCAAAACCGGAGGCCATATAACCTGAACCAGAAGTGTAACAAGTAATGGGTTGCCCTTCATAGAAAGGTTCTGAATTATCAGTAGCTGTTCCTGAAGAGTTAAGAGCACCTGCTCCCCCACCTCTAACTGTGATTTCAATATTAGGACCTACAATCGCATTTAAAGTACGAGTCGTTCCATTGGCATCCGTTATTGTATCTCCTTGAGAAAAACTTCCCATATTGGAAGAAGGAGTCGCCATCACTTGTCTTACAAAAATATATGGATTATCAACGGCTACAACAATGGCCACATCATCAGCTGAAGATCCTTCAATTCTCTCACCGATATCAAAATTACCAGTCGCACTCATTTGAAAGATATGAGTGATGAAGTGGTTGGTCTCCACATTATCGATAGTTGTTGTTCCAGAACCAGTAATGGTTTCACCTGCAGAGAAGACGCCACCATTTACTTTCACATAAACCACACCAGAGTTGTTATTCTTATCTACAACTGTCCCCGTAGCACCATTACTTCCCGTAACTGAATCAGAAACAGAAAGCTGAGTTGGATCTTTTACATAGAGAAAAGCGTGAGGTGCCACAATACCTTCATTAGCATTAAATGACGGAACATTATCGACTCCAATATTATCGCGAAATAATCCATTCCCCTCAACAAGAAGACCATCTGATCCAACCTTCATAAGAACGCGTCCACTTGGATCTACCGTTTCAGGATCCCCATCATCTTCTGTAGAGATTCTTGTTCCTCTATAAAACTTATTCGCGTTAGCAGAAAGCTTGAGAATTTGATAACGAGCAACTGATGCATTCGTAGGACTTTTCACAATCGCCATTTTGAATTCAGTTTGAATATTTTCATCTAGTTCATTTGTTCCTTGAATGACATACTCTGTTTCACTAAGAACCGATAAAGTAGAGGGAGCGCCAACAACAGCAAGGTTTCCATCCGTATCGATATTTAAATCGCTTGGTAAATTAGGCGTTACGGCCCAAGTTAGACTTTCGGTGGGTTGTAGAGTTACCACATTCCCCAGTCCATCAAAGAATGTTGGAGCTTTAGATAGCGTAGTATTAGAGACATCAAAAACATGAATCACTTCACTAATGGTCGCCCTAGAGATCACATAAGAAGCTGTATTATCGATCCCATTTCCATCGAGGAACTGGTTAACGGCCTTACTTGGAGTCATACTCATAGTTACATAAAGACGCTTTTGATCATTATTAATAAAATTGATGGTCGCTCTCGTATTCTTTGAGTTTGAAATCGTATCCCCTACTTTAAAAGCAGTAACATCTGAAACTTCAAGAATGAGCTTATCCCCTGATACCTGAGAGTAATAGAGGCTATCAAAACTCGTAGCACTTAAGAACTCCATATCAAGAGTATCAAAGGCAACAGATCCTCCTAATGCCGGATGAAATCCACTCACCGTGTAGGTTGTTGCCCCATTATTATAAGTTGAAGGTGAATAGGCCACTGTTGCAACTTTATCGGCTGCTGCAGAGTTAGTGAAAACTCCACCAGCTGGAAGAGCTGCACTAAATGTATAATAAACATAAGAAAGTCCATAGTCAGGACTATCACTTGCAGTAGGAAAATCGGTAGGAATATTTGCATCTAGACTTACACTATCTGTATCATTAATCGCAACTTTTAAGATATAAGGATTTCCCGTATTAGCAGCATAATCAACGCCACCAGCGACGACCTTAATCGTTGAAGGTGAACCAAGTGCATTTAGAACTTGAGTAAACGTTCCAATTGTTTCACTTGTTGTTGTATCAACGGCCGTTACAGTAACCTCTTTACCGATCATGGCATCTGGATTATTGATGGCAATATATCCGTTAGATGAAGTAAAAGTTACCCCTGATACAGGGCTTCCCATACTTACGGAATAGCTTACATTGGAAGGTTCAGCAACAACCACTCCATTATTCTTCCATACAGGTTGTAATGTGATACCCGAATCAGAAGTAGAGAAAATCGTTTGTACAGCATCCACTTGAACCGTGGATGTGGATGCATTCATAATATAATTGGATTCTGGAAAGTTTGAGTTATCCGTACTTGCATTATACCCTTGAACGGTTGCATAGATGACAGCAAGCTCTGAATTAATCGCTTCAATCTGCGCTTTCCCAACGACAAAGCCACTGGCTTCCGTACATTGAGAGATATCATTGATACGACAAGATAGAATAGACTCACCTACAGAGAAGCCAGAGATATTTTCTACTTTTAAGGCAATTCTTTGACTATCACTATCTCTAAGAGGATAGCTCATAGCTAGAGCGTCACTACTATCTAGTTCTTCTCCAGGTATAACAGTAGATCCTAAGAATTCAACACTTCCTGTCTCTTCAGTATTTAATTCATTCCCATAGAAACCTGAAGCAACTGCTACTGAAATGGTTAGGGCGGGATTGTCGTCATCTCCAATAAAAGCAAGGCTACTATTAGGAAGAAAAGGTCCAAAAGGAGAAACCATTCGGTCATCCGTTTGAACACCCGTAGTATTCTTATTCATCCCAAGACCAACTACAGTTTCGCTAAATGAATAATCAAATTCAAGATTAGCGGTAGAAAAACCACTTGAACTGGTTCCAGTTACGGTAATTGCTTTTTGAAAATTATAAGTTCCAACCGGAACAGTATTAGATTTAATATAAAAGATAACATCTGAATCAACGATAGCTGCACCGGTAGAACCAGCTGCACACATACCATAACCAGCAACACAGTTATCAATAAACTTTCCGGAGGCAAGATAAGTACTTGGCCCAATTACCGCTGTACCATCAAGATTGATCACAAGAACATATCGCTCATCCGAGCCATCTGAGTTATCGAAAATTCCTTGAACCGTTCCCACATCATTTATGGCACCAATACCAATGATGTCATCAGATACGTTAACAGAATCTCCTACTCTAAAATTATCGGCACTGGCGACTTCAAAGAAAACGGTATCACCAGATTCTTGAAAGATTCGGATAGAATCAATCGTGTAGACGATATCATCGACATCTTCTTCAGACTCTTCCTCCTCTTCAGTAGATCCGCCATCTGTTTCAATGGAAGTCTTGGGCTCTTCTTCCTTAAACTTCGTAAAGGAATCCGGCATACAAGAGGATGCTAGTAAGAGGGATAATAATGTAAATAGGACCAAATTTTTCGTTCTCATACATTCATATTATCGACCATATGAGCGAAGAATTTAGGGTTGTCCTCAAAAACCTTTGTTTTTAAGGAGTTAGGAATATTTTTCCCCTCCTTCTCAATAAGGAAAATCGAAAAAATGCCACAAATTATTGTAATCTGGGACAATAAGGCCCAATTTTATGATGAAAACATCATAAACTACTCCGCTATGCAAAATGAAAAAGAATCCCTAATACGGGTATGATAGGCGCAAACTTATGAATTTATTGTAATCGAATAAAAAAAAGGATGATTGTTTATGCCTATCGCAACCTATGAGCAGTATTGTGACATGTTAAATAAGGCCAAAGCTGGAGGCTATGCTTTTCCGGCCATTAATGTGACTTCAACTTCTACGGCCAATGCTGCCCTTAAGGCGTTTGCCGACATGAAATCTGACGGTATCATCCAAGTTTCTACAGGTGGTGGAAAATTTGCTTCTGGTCAGGGTGTAAATGATATGGCCATCGGAGCCATTTCAATTGCACAGCACGTGCACCTTATGGCCCAAAAATATAATATCCTAATCGCTCTTCACACAGACCACTGCCATCCAGAGCATGTGGACTCTTTTATGAAGCCTCTTATTGAAGAGAGTGAGAAACGCGTTGCTCGTGGAGAACTTCCTCTTTTCAATTCCCATATGTTTGATGGCTCTGTTCTTCCTCTTAAAGAAAATATGGCCACTTCAGTTGAGTTACATACTCGCCTATCCAAAATCGGTGTTATCTTAGAAATTGAGACTGGTATCGTTGGTGGTGAAGAAGATGGAGTGAATAATGAAGATGCTCCTGCTGATAAACTCTATACCTCACCAGAAGAAATGGTCGAAGTCGCCAAGACCCTCAGACCCATTGGTCCCTTCATGTACGCAGCCACTTTTGGAAATGTTCACGGAGTTTATAAGCCCGGAAATGTAAAACTACGTCCAGAAATTTTGAAAAATGGACAGGATGCAGTTCGCTCCGAATTAGGGGAAGAGCAAACTCACTGGCTAGTATTTCACGGAGGTTCAGGATCAGAGTTGTCTGAAATTCACGAAACTCTTGGATATGGAGTGGTTAAAATGAATATCGACACGGACACTCAGTACGCCTACACCCGTCCTATCGTGGAACATATCTTTAAGAATTACGATCAAGTTCTTAAGATTGAAGGAGAAGTTGGGTCTAAGAAGCACTACGATCCCCGCGCCTACTCTAAACTTGCAGAAAAAGGAATGACGGATAGAATTATTCAGGCCATTAAAGACCTGAAATCAGAAGGCCGCTCTCTTATGCAATAAAGAATGAATGAATGAATGAATGAATGAAGCTTTGGGCTGGTTATTTTCTCAAAAATAAGGAAATGATCAGCCCCACTATACACTCTACGTTTAGAGAATATTTTTCCTCATAAGTATCTCACTCTCCATATTTTCATCTCCCTACTCTATTAAACCGAATTGTTTCCTGAAAAGGAGACAAAATGTATTGGAATCTTTTATCCGATTTTTTTAAATTACCTACGCTTCTCATCCAAACTCATTTCTGGCAAAAGTTCCTCGTCCGTTGGGAAGGAAAGCGACCTCCTTTGGCCTTAAGGTTTAAGTTTCTAAGAGACACAGAAATTAAATTTAACAAGTTTTCAACTTTTAGAATGCTGGACTTCGATACACTTAAATATATACAAATGAGAACATCTTATTTTCACCATCAAATTATAAAAGAGAATGAAGAAGATGATCTCAAGCTCATTGAACAAAGCTGGATAAACTTTTATCCCCATGAAGTAACTCAAATAAAAATTAAAAATTCTCAAAAAGAAAGAATGGAATCAAAGCTTCACCATGGAGGTCCCTATCAAGGAGCCTCGATGAAAGAATTGAGAACAGAGATAAATCGTCTATGTTTCAGCGCCAGAAAAAAAGGTCTTATTATTGAAGAAGTACAAATCGTTCATACCCATCCTTCTTTGGAGGTTATGATTTGTAACGATCATGATCCGAGTTCAAGTGAAGGCTCTTCTTTTATCTTCAATGGGCTGAGTAAGAGCGATATCAAACTGGGAGAAACTCTAGCTCCCTTCATTCCCTATCCGTTAAGAATAAAGGCCATTACAACAGCAGCGAATTACTCGATGCTCTTTTAAATGACCTCTATCTAACTAAGATAAGGGGATCACAACAAGGAGATCCCCATAAAAAAACTTCTCTATGAATTGAGAGTCTTTGAGGTGATTTCATAGACATTCTTAGAAAGTCCATCTGCCTCAATAATTCTTTTCAACTCTTTTTCCATCAAACTCTTTTGCTCACCTTCAAGACGTTTGAAATCTTTAAAGGCTGAGGCAAGACGAGATGCCACTTGTGGATTAATTTTATCCATCTCAAGAACTTTATCCGCCATAAATTTATAACCACGACCAGTTGGATGGTGAAGTTGTTCAAGATTGCGAGAGAAAGCTCCAATAAGTGAGCGAACAAGATTAGGTACCGTTTTATTATAGATAGCATCTGATTCTAGCTCCTCAATTCTCGATAGAGTTGAATCATCTGAAATTCCACCTTGAACCGTGAGCCACTTTTGCATTACAAGTGTTTCGTGGGCCCATTTCTTGTAGAATTTATCAGAAGCTTCTTTAAAAGGTTCTCCCCCTACTTTACTAAGAACTTGAAGACCTCCAATTTCATCTGTCATATTGGTAGCGTTAGAAAAGTGAGCTTTAATTAAATCAACGAATTTACCTTTTTCTCCTAGCGCTCCGAGGAAACCAAGACAAGTGGTACGTAAACTTCTCTTCCCAACAGATAGAGGATCTAAGCTATACGCACCAGAAGTTTCATTTTCTTTGTATATTTCAGCGTAAACTTCTTCAAATGCACCGGCCAATGTCCTGACAACCGTTTTTCTGGCCTTAAGAATTCTTTCAAAAGAGACAGGATTGTGTCCTTGTTGCAGAAGTGTTGTTGAAGGAATGCTAATCAGCATGGCCTTGATAGCAGGATCAAGGGACTTATCTTTTAGAAGTTTTCCATAGGCTTCAATAAAGCTCTTATCCAACTCTACTTCCTTCCCTTCTTTAAATTCTTGGTCCATTTTCTTTACGAGAAGGTAGACAGCACTTTGAAGAGCTTCATAGCGGTTATAGAGATTAGAATCATTCGCCATTAAAAAGAAATAATCTTTAAGTTCATAAGGGGCTTCCAATTTGATGGGAGCCGTGAAACCACGATTTAAACTTACGACGGGTTCTTCTTCAACATTTACAAAAACAAATTCTTCTTCAGCTTTTGTAATATGAATAATTCCATCTTTAATTTGTGATTGGTTGTCAGAATTCTCAAGTTCTAAGGCCATATCTTGACCATTGGCCTTGATCAGCCCCACTCCAAAAGGAAAGAAGTAAGGAAGTTTATTTTCTGAACTTGCTTCTGCAGTTGAACGACAACTTTGAGAAGTCTTAAGGGTAAGAGTTTTCTTACTTTGATCATAAGACCATGATGCCTTTACGACAGGAGTTCCCGCTTGATTATACCAATTCTTAAATTGAGAAAAGTCATAATTCCCATTGGCCACACTCATGGAGTGAAGGAAGTCTTCAGTGGTTACAGCTTGTCCATCAAAGAGTTCAAAATACTTATCCATCCCTTTTCTGAATCCATCTTTACCTAGTAAAGTTCTTACCATACGGATAACTTCAGCCCCTTTTTCATAAATTGTGGCCGTGTAGAAATTATTAATTTCCATATAGCTAGAAGGCTTTATCGGATGGGCTGTTGGACCAGCATCTTCTACAAATTGAAAGGTCTTTAGTCTTTCCACATCTTGGATTCTTTGGACTGTTCTTGAATTAAGATCAGAAGAGAATTCTTGATCACGATAAACAGTAAGTCCCTCTTTAAGAGTCAACTGGAACCAGTCGCGACAAGTAATACGGTTACCTGTCCAGTTATGAAAATACTCGTGGCCTACTACAGACTCAATTCCAAGAAAGTTTCCATCTGTGGCCGTCTTCTCATCTGCAAGTACATAAACAGAGTTGAAAATATTAAGCCCTTTATTCTCCATCGCTCCCATATTGAAAGCATCAACAGCAACAATCATGTAAATATCGAGATCATACTCAAGTCCAAAAGTATCTTCATCCCACTTCATCGACTTCTTAAGGGATTCCATGGCATGATCACATTTTGATTCATTCCCCTTATCACAATAGATGCGAAGATCAATTTTTCTTCCACTCATCGTTGTATAGCTGTCTTGAACTAACCCAAGATCTCCTGCAACAAGTGCATAGAGATAAGAAGGTTTAACAAAGGGATCTTCCCACTCTACAAAATGTTTACCATTTTCAAGATCCCCTTCAGCAATGGGATTTCCGTTGGAAAGAAGAACGGGATATTGTTCTTTATCGGCAATGATCTTAGTCGTAAATTTGGCCATATTATCAGGACGATCTAAGTAATAAGTAATTCTTCTAAAACCTTCTGGCTCATTTTGAGTACAGAAAATCGATCCAGATTTATAGAGACCATCAAGGGCCTTATTTGCTTCAGGATTAATTTCATTCACAATGACAAGTTCAAAACTTTCGGGAAGATCTTTAATCACAAGTCCTTCTTCTGAAAGATCATAATCACTTTCTTCCAACTTCTTTCCATTCACTTCAGCACTTATGAACTTGAGCTCTTCACCATTGAGTTCAAGCTTAGGAGCAACTTCTTTGGATTCAGGATTCTTTGTAACTTTCATACGAGAAGTCACTTGAGTCTGAGTTGAATGGAGATCAAAAGTTAAGTGTATCTCTTCAATCTTATAAGGAAGGGGTTGATAATCTTTGAGATAAATAGTTTGTGGAGCTGCTTCTTTCATATAACGACCTCTTTTATTTAGGTGAATCTTTAATTTAAATTGCCCTCTAATGTGCCATGGCCCAAACTTTATGTCATACCAAAAGCCTATACTACTGAGATTCACCAGTAATTTTATTTAAGGTCAACTAAATACTTCTTTGCGTAAATTAAGAAATTGCATAAAATAGAATCTAATTAGATGTTTTTCCAAATACTTGAAAGCTTTTATGCAGGAGACTATGGTCCAACTTAAGCAAGATCCCAATAAACGCCACTACTTCACCGAAGTTCCGGCCAATGAAGCACTTGAAGTTCTTCGAAAGGCCATTCAGGACAAAGTGGAAGTCAAGATATGGGAAGAGGGTAAAAGTGAAGAAGAGGTGGAAACTTACCTAGCTGTTCAAGTGGATGAGAAGACTCTTCTCACCAATCTAGAACACCAAGGTGGCCTACTCTCAAAGCTCTTCACCTCTAAGCTCGTGGGCAAGCAAGTCTTCCTTAAAATTGGAAGTGGAAAGTTTCAATTCTTTAGCACGGCCGACTTTAAACAGGATAAGTCCACAAAGAGCTATCAATTTAAACTCACCTCACCTCTGTTTAAAACCCAACAACGCTCCAACTACCGTCTGCAGGCCAGTTCTCAGGTTAGAATTCAATTTCGTGTTTCTGAAGAAGTTCTCCATGATGCACTAGATATCAGTGCGGGAGGAACTTCCTTTATCATTCCCAAAGAAGAACAAGACTCCTATGCCAAAGGAACCAACTTCACAGGTTGTCGACTGGGATTAAATTCTCATAAATTTGATATCCCAACGGCCACCGTCGTAGGGCAATGGCCAGCAGAAGCTCCCAAAGGATCAGATGAAGAGCTGGTTAAAATTGGTATTTCCTTTACGGGTCTAAGTAAGGATGCAGAGGAAGAGCTCTTTAAAGTCATCAACTCTGAAGCCAGAGCCGAGGAAATGAGAAAGGCCATTATGGAGAGAAAGTCTAAGGGAGAATAGAATCTTACTTCCTTTTCCCAAAAAATTTATCAATAAATTTAGTTATTTAGAACATCTATAAGAATTCCTTACCTTTTTTCAGTCCAGCATTAGTTTATTGACTTCCCTCTGGTCGAGGGAGTATGTTACTCTGCACAATTTTTAAAAAGTGAGAATACATGAAAATCGAATCACTACGTGGATATAGAATGGTCCAAAAGGCCAATATGCTTCGTGCCAATGACCTGTACCCTTTTTTCCGCTCTATTGGAGACTCAGAAGGAACTGTTGTACAAGTTGATGGTAAGGACCAAATTATGATTGGTTCTAATAACTACTTAGGACTTACTCACCATCCTCATGTGATTGAATCAGCAAAGAAGGCCATTGATCAATTTGGAACCGGCTGTACAGGTTCTCGCTTTCTCAATGGAAATCTTACGATCCACGAAGAATTAGAAGAAAGACTTGCCCAATATCTTGGGCATGAAAAGGCCCTTGTTTTCTCAACAGGAATGCAAACCAACTTAGGTTCTATTTCAGCAATTAGTGGCCCAAAAGACTGTTTAATTTATGATACTGAAAACCATGCTTCCCTTATCGATGCTTCTCGCCTATCACTAGGAGCAACTTTTAAGTTTAAGCACAATAATCTTGAATCCCTTGAACAAACACTTGAAGAAAATATCAGTCGTTTTAAAAACGTATGGGTTGTTGTAGATGGTGTTTTCTCAATGACTGGTGAAGTTTGTAAACTTCCAGAGATGGTAGAACTTTGTCAGAAATACGGCGCAAATATTTATGTTGATGATGCTCACGGTATCGGAGTAATGGGACATAAAGGTCGTGGGACTATGGACTACTTCGATGTTACAGAAAAAGTAGATCTTAATATGGGAACTTTTTCTAAGTCTTTTGCTTCTATCGGTGGTGTTATCTCGGGAAGTTCAGATCTTATTGAGTATATTCGTCTCAACGCGAGAAGCTTTATGTTCTCAGCTTCTATGCCTCCTTCAGCAGTTGCAACAGTTAGTGCATGTTTAGATGTTATTGAGTCAGATGATACAATTCACGCCCGTCTATGGGAGAATGTAGATATGATGAGAAAAGGATTTGATGAAATCGGATTCTTCACTTATGAATCAGCAACTCCGATCATCCCTATTTTTATCGGCGATGAAATGAAAGCTCTCATGGTTACCAATTACTTAAAAGAAAATGGTGTCTTCGCCACTCCAGTACTCCCTCCGGCAGTACCCAAAGGGGAAGCATTAATCAGAACAAGTTATATGGCTTCGCATTCATCTGAAGAATTAACAAAAGTTCTTGAAGTTTTAGCGAAAGCTAAGAAAGAATTTGAAATTCCAGGAACTTTTCAATAAATTTCTTTCACATCTCAAGCGTTAGGAATTTATGGAAAAGATAGAAATCAAGCCCGTCGTTACGGCCATCGATAAGAAGGCCTTCATCAATCTCCAATGGACCATCTATAAGCATGACCCCTATTGGGTACCTCAGCTTAAGATGGCCATTAAAGATCTTCTAAATCCCAAGCATCCTTTCTATGAAACAGCGGAAACCCAGATGTTTCTTGCTAAGAAAGACAAGGCCGTTGTGGGAAGAATCATGGCGATTCATCCCAAAAAGTATAACGATTTTCACAAGTCCAATGTTGGCTTCTATGGTTTCTATGAATGTATCAAAGACTCAGAAGTCGCCAAGATGCTCTTAGAAACAGCAGAAAATTGGTGTCGGGAAAAAGGCTTGGAACAAATTCTTGGCCCCTTCAATCCAAGTACCAATTATGAAAGTGGCCTACTCGTTAGAGGCTTTGATGATCCTCCCCAAATCATGATGACCTATAATCCTCCCTACTATCTCAAGCATATGGAAAATCATGGTTATGAGAAAGAAATGGATTTACTGGCCTATCGAGTAAAATTCCCTTTCGAGATGAATCCGACGATTGTTAAAATTTCTGAAAGAGCAGAAAAGAAAAATAAAGTTACCTACCGTCAAATTGATAAGAAACATTTCGATCGCGAAGTTCAATACCTTCTCGATATATATAATGATGCCTGGGAAAATAACTGGGGCTTTGTCCCCTATACAGAAAAAGAATTTCTCCATATGGCAAAAGACTTGAAAATGATTGTGGATGAAAAGCTTCTCCTCTTTGTCGAAGTTGATGGAGAGATCGCAGGATTTATCGCTTGTCTTCCCGATATGAATCAGGTTTTCAAAACCATACCCAATGGTTGCCTACTTCCCACCGGTCTCTACAAACTCCTTACCTTCAAGAAAAGAGTGGATCGAGTAAGAGTACCTCTTATGGGCGTAAAACAGAAGTTTCGTCGCTTAGGTTTAGAAACCCTTCTCTACTATAAAGCTCAATTGGCCTGTATGGAAAATGGCTACAAAGAATGTGAAGCCAGTTGGATTCTTGAAGATAATCTTATGATGAATAAGCCATTACAAAAAATGGGCTTCGATGCCTATAAAGCCTATCGCATATATAAAAAGAACTTATGAAAGTATTAGTAACCGGCGCCTCTGGATTCGTAGGTGGACATTTATGTACGGCCCTCACAAAAGCTGGTCATCAAGTCTTCGGCCTTGTGAGAACTCCTAAGAATACGAAATATGACTTCCAGGTCGTTCAAGGCGACCTCTCTGTTAAAAGTCTTGAAAAGACCATATCCCAACTTCCTGAAGATTTAGATGCCGTAATTCACACAGCAGGAATTGTTCACTCTTTTGATAAAGAAATCTTCGATAAAATCAATTTTAAAGGGACTCAGGATTTAGAAAAGATCTTAAGAAAGCGTTATCCAAAACTCCACTTTATTTTTACGAGCTCACTTGCTGCTGTTGGCCCTTCAAAGATGAATGAACCTCATACGGAGTCAACTCCTTTAGATCCTCCTTCTCTCTATGGGCAATCCAAGAAAAAGGCTGAAGAATATCTAAAAGCTGATTTACCAGATGATTGGAAACTTACAATTGTCCGCCCTCCAATGGTCATAGGTCCCAAAGATCCAGCAATTCTTGATGTTTTTAAAATGGTTAAATCAAGAATTATATTAGGTACGGGAATTTCAGGCATGGAGAAACAATACAGCTTTGTATGTGTCCATGATCTGGTGGAAGTGTTGTTAAGAACTCTCAATCCAAGTGATCAAAAGATACGTACTTACTTTCCTTCCTATCCAAAAGTTGTCACATTCAAAGAAATCATTGAGGCGATAAAATTAGAAATGAAAGTGAGGACCATAACTCTTCCCATTCCCATGTTCATCATCGGAACGATTGCTCATACGATGGCCTTAATAAGAAAGGTTGTTCCCCTAGACTTTCGCCTAACTCCCGATAAAATCCATGAACTAGCACCCAAATACTGGTGTGTTTCTAGCGACTTATCAGTAAAAGAATTAGATATGAAATACACCTGGAATCTCCAAGAAACCATTCACATTACGTATGAAGATTATACAACTCGAGGCTGGATCTAATAAATTCAATACCTTAAATCTGTTATAAATCTATCACCCCCTTTGTAAAAATAAGCCCAGTTCATGTATAGACTCACATGTTTCATTACACTAGGGTTATGAAACAAATCACTTATCTTGCTCTTATTTCTCTATTCATCTTTTCTTGTGGAAGACAAGAAAAAATGGTTTCTGAATCAACGGATAAACAAGAGATTATTAGTGCTCTTAATAATGGAGACAGTGCATTTGCCGAAGAATTGGCCCTTAGAGGTCAAATCGAAAATCCAGAAGATAAAGAATATACTTATTATCTAGCACAGGCATATTCTCAAAAGGCCAATATCGATATCTACACTTTGTTTCCTTTAGTAAAAATGCAAGTCTTCGACTTGGCCATTAGTGAGTGGCAACAAGCTAAAGAATATGAAAAACGTCAATCCGATAGCGTGAGCTTAGCTTTAATCGGAGATAATGAAGAAAGAAAGAAACTTGGCTCAGAAGAAGCACTCCTTCTTCAACTTCAGAAAATTAATCATATAAAAGAAGAGGAATTCACCCTAGATAAAGAGGTTGAATATCTCTATTGCCACAGTACAAGCTATGACTTTCAAGGTAATCAAATTCCAGAAAGTGATCAATGTTACTTTAATCTAAAACTTACGACAGAGCATGAAGACTTAAAAGACTTCACTTTAAGTCTACAACAATGGCAACGTTTGCAGCCACAACAAAGCTTTGAGCAATACTTTGAGACAATAGAAGCAAATCAATTTAAAAGAAACTTTCTTGAATATGTGAAAAATGAAATTCCAGAAAAGATGAATAAAATTAAGCAAAATAATTATATTCAAAAATATATTAAAGCACTCTATTCTCTATTTGATTCGATTCCTATTCTTAAAACCATTCCCATTGTTGAGAAACAAGGGATGGAATATATATTTAAATCTATTGATACCCTCAAATTAGTTTTAGATAATGAAGGCTCTAATGAACGATTAAAAAATAACTCACTTCGCCAACTAGGTCTTCTTGGTGGCTACCTTATTGCCTATACCTTTAAATCTTCCATTGATATGGATAGCATTCGAAACCCTATTGATTTAGTATGTAAATTAAATCCTGCAAAGGTCATAGAAAATTACCCTTTCCTTCTTGCTGGTATTAGAACAACTCTTGATGTTACAATTCATACAGATTTTTACGAAAAAAATAAAAATAATATAGATAAGGCCCAAGAGTATTTGAAGCTCTTACCTAAAGAAATCACGGATGAGCATAAAGAAAAATACATTGATGATATCGAGGACTTTAAAAGCGATAATTGCTAGTATTTCCTTATTAGTCTCTTTCCCCAGTTGGTCAATACAAACGACGCATACCATCCGCCCTCATACAAGCTTTGAAGGTTCTTCTCTTTCAAACTCATGTAGTACCATGCACTCCCAAAGTTTTTCAACTCGCTGTAATATGGCGCTCTTTCCTTTTCAGAATAACGAGGGCATCTCGCTAAGTATTGTTGGAAAGTCTGATGGTGACTCAATCGACAATGGACGAGATCTCATCTTTGATCCCATAACAGAAGATCTTTTACGTAAGCTCTTTGAAGAGACAAACTACAATTCTTTTACATTTAATTCAGAAGTCTCTTTCAAAAATTCTCTCTTTGAAATTACTTATATTCCCTATTACTTAATGGCCGACCTCTATTTATTTAATCCTGTATTTCCTGAAATATCGATGAATTTAGTTAATAGAGAGGAATTAAGATTAAGTTCAGGTTTTCTCCTTTTCGGTGATGGTGACCTTGATAAGTCCCTTAATCTCTCAATGGGTTCAAGCCTCTTTTATTATTCTCACACAAGTGCCAATACTCTTTTTTCGCTCTTTGATTTATCAAATACTGATGCTGAAGAGTTGATCAAATTCAATTCTAAATATGGAGTTTCAGGTGATCTGTCGTTCTTCTTATCTATACCATCGGACATTATTCCCAATTTCTCTATTCAATATAAAAATATAGCATCTCGAATAAATAGAAATGAGAAACTCACAAATAGTTCAACTCGCTTAGAAACGAGCTACCTCTTTGATGACTACCTTCTCTTAGGACTGGGAAAATCTTATAAGACTTTATATGGACGCTTTTCTTATAACTTAGAGATTCCCACTGAAAACTATTTAAGTGATACTAAATTTGAACATCTCAACCTTGGCCTAAATTATACACTCAAGCTTCTTTCTCTCTTTATGGGTCTTGGTCAAAATTATCAAACTTTTGGAATTAGCTTTAATTCTGATCAATTTAAAGTAGGAATTAGTTATTCTAAAGAAAAAGACCTAGGTGATTTTCAAGAGAGTTACGATGATTCAGCCTATATAGGGATGGCGATAAATCTATGAAAATCTACACCAAATTTATATGTATATTTCTCTCTATCCTATTATTTAACTTATCAGTTTTCGCGGAATCAAAGAATTTAAAGAAGAAAAGAATAGATCCAAGAATCGAGTTTTTTCTCAAGTCCACTAAGAACCAAGAAAATAAATATAGCTTCAATCAATATGAGCATATTATATCTGGAGTTGGAGCATTTGTGATTGGTAATCTTGGCTATCTTCTCACCGATAGTACTCCATTAAAGATAGCCTATTCAGGAATACAAACCATTGGAATTATCAATATTGGTCAAGGTGTCTATCAGAGAAATTCTCCCGATATGAAGAAGAGTTTTTATAAACTTTTAACCACAAAGAAAGTAAGAACTTATTCTAAGCCTTTGCTAGCTAAAAACTTAATTAAAATTTTTGCCATGGAGGAAAGAGCTAAACGACTCTCCCTTTTCTTTAGTACAGGTTTTCTTTCATTCCAGTATCTCTTAAATGCCACAGTCTACGACTCTCCAGATCGAGTAAAGAATATTTACATTTTCTTTAGCGGAATTAATGCGATTGTAGCAACCTATAGTGCTCTTTATAAGTCAGACTATGAATCACAATACTTTGGAAAACAAATTGATATTAATCCTTTGGCCTTTAGGGACTCTCAAGGGAATAATACTTTTGGGGCAATGATCTCTTTAACTTTTTGAGTCTATCAGAAATTCCAAGAAATACGGGGCGCTAAAGAGTCATGAAATCGCATCACACCTAAGCTAGCATCATGCTCAAATACCCAGCGATAGAAGGGATGATTCTTATCATAACCTGCTGCTTTTCTTACCCCTTCACTTGCCCATGCAGAGAGAACGAAGGATGCTGTCACATCGGAGAGCCAATGTTTATTATCCTTAATTCTCTGAATAGAGGCCATTACAGACATGGCCAAGGGAAGGACTGCATACTTTGGACCATAGAATTGTAAAGTTTTGAAAAAGAGAGTCATGTAGGGAATCACATGACCAGAAGGCCATGAAGACTCTCCTCTAAATTCGGTTTCCCAAAAAGATTGACCAGTGACCACAGGTCTTTCGTGTACGTGGATATAACTTAAGAGTCCCGACTCCAATAAGGCAAGATACATGGAAGCGAAGTATTCTTTTGCAAATTGTACGTGGTGATTATTTCCCGTTTTCTTACCCCAATAATAGAAGGCACTATGAAGAACAGGAAAATTTAATATCACTCCCAAGTCTCCAACATGGTCAATGACATTAGGAATATCCCCTCCCCCATAACGACTTTGGATACGATCATCGTGCTCAAAAGCATACCAGGTGGCAGGAACACCCCAGGCAGCATGGTAGAGATTTGTTTTAGTTGTAAACTGAGTATAACTTCCTTTGACTAGGAGAGAAAAAGACTCCTTAGCATCTTCCCAAAAAGCAGAAGATGAATCTGCTTCAGAAGCAGAAATACAACTTGCCCACAAAAGGCAAAGAGTAAGTACGAAAATTTTCATTCTTTTTTTCCTTAATCGACTTTCTTTTTCAGAGGCCCTTCAACCGTTTGGAAAATATAGTCCCACAACGGATTAGAAACTCCATACTTAGCAGCTCTACCCTGATAGTGATGCTGAAGATGATATTTACGAAGGTATTTTCCAACCTTTGATGTCATGGGAAAGTGGTGAGTTGCGTAGTGGATATAATCATAGCAGAGATATCCAACTGTAAAACTTCCCATAAAGACTTCAATAAATCTTGCAGGTACAAAAAGAGCAAAGAATTGCCACAAGAAAAACATAATGATCATCGCTGGTACAGGAGGAAATACTAGACGAGTCTTATCATTAGGAACATCGTGATGATTTCCGTGAAAGAGAAAAACAATTCTCTTTCCAAACTTTGACTTGGCAGGAAAGTGAAATGCCCAACGATGAAGAGCATATTCTGTAAAAGTCCAAACCAATAAACCAACAAAACTAACGATAGCAACTTCGCTCAGAGGAAGGCCCTTTATTTCAATTCCATAGTAGTAGAGATAGACCACTATCGGACTCCATACAATGGCCGGTAGCGCAGGATGCACGTGGGTCAAAGCTTCGAGAAGATCGTTATCAAATAGTCTTAAAGATTCGACACTTTTATTTTTCATTGAGTTCTCACTTACTTACTTATAATCTATTTAAATAGGCTAATACCGCGCCAAGTTATAATAAATACCAAGGGTTGTAAATGAGTTCACCATTTCGTCTATTAAATAAACCTTCGACTTTGAAATTATTATCTAGTTTGATCCTCTCTCTGTGCTTTATCTCTGTTCATGCGACAGATAATGATCAAAATCAGAAAAATTTAGCGAAGCTCAAAAAGGAAGGGCCCCAGGCCAGCACGAAGAAAATTGAAGGCAAAGTTTGGCCAGAAGTGACAGTCATGGCCTATATACCCGCATCTCCTCTGGAGTCAGCAGGAATTTTTGCAGCATTTGATTATCAAAAGGAATATATCCCCAATCTTAAGAAGTCGGAGGTTATCAAAGAAGAGATTAAGGAAAAGTCTCAAGGCAAAATAAGCACCATCCACGTAAGCTATCTCATGGACATGCCTTGGCCTGTTTCAGATAGTGAATATATCAATGGTCATACCTTTTCTCAGAATAAAGATAAGAAGAGCTTCACAGTGAAGTGGTTTATGGTCAAAAGTGATAGTGCGGAAGATCTAGAAGGCCAGGCCAGCTTCTCCCCTTTTCCAGGAGAGGAGAAGGCCACACTCATGATTTATAAGGCCCACGTCGACCCAAAATCATTCATTGCGGGTGCCCTGAGAAAGTTTATGGTTAAGGATGTGCTGGCCAGTGTGAAGGCCACGACTAAAGAAATAGAAAAACTAAAAAAAGATGAGTCTAAATTAATAAAAAAATACGCGGACATTTTCCGAGACATTCTATCTGGTAAGCGTGCTTACCTATTGAAATCATGAATTCTTACATTTTATAGGTATTTAATTTAGATTAGATTTCAATAACTTAAGTATTCCATAACCCAATCTTATTTAAAATGACGTGAGACAATGTAAGAAAAGAATGTCTTTGAATACTGGCCATTGCACCATAGAATAAGAAGCACGGAGACATTTTTACCACGCAAAAAATAAAATCGACGATGGATAAAGGGAGTTTGATATCGTCGATTTTTTTCCTAATCCAAACTAAAATTAGCCCCTAATATAAAGTCCCAAGCTTGATCTTCATAATCTGCTCTATAGCTATAGCGAACCCCAAGTGTAATGGGAAAACGTCTGAATAAATTCGTCTCAAAGTAAGTCTCTAATCCATAACTTTCCAAACTACCTGTAAAGCTAAGAAGCTCATAATCGGTTCGGTCATAGAAGGTAATAGCGTAGAGTCGCCTTAAATAGGCCCATCCCCACAGGTCGAGATCAGGACTCGTTAGAGGTAGAACATAGTCAAAACTATACTTAGTAAAACTATCCACATAACTATAGTTATAGCCTCTACTCAAAGTATATTCAGAGGCAGAGACTTCTACAGGCTCGTGACGGTAATTAAAGAGCCCACGGGTTTGACTTTCATGATTAGCCCCAATTTTTAGTCCGTGATTTTCAAATAAACCAGGTAAGAAGAAATGTAAGCGCGAATGAAAAATACTGGAATCAAAGGAACTTCTCTTATCTGATTCAGCGCTACGATAGAAACTCTTAAAATCTAATCCATAGGGAGTGAAGATTTGTTGAAAGGTCTTATCTTTTGCCAGTGAAAAACTTAGTTCAGCACTTTTATAATTAAGTTGATCATCAATCAATGCAGGAAAAGTTTCCTTTTCATTATTGGTGGCCTTAATTAAGCCCATGTCACCGCTAAGACGAAAATCATAATTATAGAAGCCGCTCTTACCTCTAAAAGGTAGCGTAACCTTCAATCCCGCCTCGGTTTCTCTCCAATCGATATCAGGTCCATTAAAGCCTAAGTAATCGTACTCTCTTTCACGTACTGAAGTATAAGCACTTAGGATGGGGAAATACTTAGCATAGCTTAACGAGAAATCACCAAAGGGCTTGCTTTGATCATTGTCGTAACCTAACGAAGCCGACCACGAAAGTGTTCCAAGATAATTATCTCCCATGACATTAACTTCATACCCAGTCGTGCCTAAAGAAAAACCCCACGAATGAGGACCCATTCCTGTAAAGCTCTCACTAAAAGAGCTTTCAACATATTTCTTCTTTAAGGTATCTTCCTCAATCTCCCATTTCTCACTTGGGTTTACTGCTAAGCGATCCGTTGGAGAATCTTTACTTAAACGCTCATTACCTAAGAATGAAGAGAGGGCCAAAGGCTTACAGTCTTTAAGTTCTTTACTCTTTAATTTCTGCCCTTGCCCCACTTCAGTTGCAAAGAAGACCCTACGCTGACTAGCGATCGGTGTGTAAGCGGCAATAGGCTCTTCAGAACATTGATAGAGTTTTCTATTCTCATCTATTCTCATAATTTGTACTCTCCCCTGCCAGTCACCTTCAAAATAAAGTTGCTGAGAATGAGAGCGTAGAGCGTAGATATTATTTCGGGTCGGACTTACAATAATCTCAGACTGCTTGGTTCGTAGATCTAAAAGACTGATAAGTTTCTTTCCTAACTTATTTTGAGAAAGAATAAAGATTTGCGATTCATTTTTCCACGCAACCTCAAATGGTTTTGTCTCAGCGAAATCGATATAACGAATACTTCCTTCCCTTTTCTTTTGAAGGCCAACTCTCCATTTTCCTTCTTCACTATATTCAACGAAAGAGAGAGTCTCTCCAGATGGAGACCACTGAGGATGATAAATTCTCTTATCATTACTCCATCTTTGCGTTTCTCCTGTAGTGAGATTGTAAACAAAGAGATCGTTGAAAGTCTTATAAGAGTAGCGAAGACTAGGAAGATACTGAGTATAGACAAAGCGACCCCCTTTCAAATCCACTTTAGAATAATCAGGACTTACCGGGAAATAATCAATAGGCTCCTTCCCACCTTTTTTATAAAGACCCCAATACTCGTTAAGACCCCTTTTAAGATAGTAAATTTCTTTATTATCAATCATTGGGTGGATCATTCTCGTATAAGTTGAATCATCATCAACGGCTTGGAGCTGATCACCTTCTTCTTGCCAAGTTTTTTTGAGCTCTTCAAAAGTTTCCTGTACGAAGAGATCAAAATCCTTACCTGTAAAGTCTTCGAAGGAGTGATAAATACGATAAGGATAGAGAGAGAAATCCGCTACATCTCCTAAGATCTGGCTCCAAATATGTTGCCCATAGATTTTATAAGCTCTCGCCACTAAGTAATAGCCAAAAACATAGTGATTGGGGAGATAGGTATTATAACTTCCACCGACTAATTCATCATAGGTCGGAGTCATACCAGCCAGAAGCATGGCCTTCAAACGCGCACTAAAGCGAGGTGATCGCCCTCTGCCCCCTTGGGTATACTGAGTCTCGGCCCAAACCGCATCTCCTTCAAAGAACCAACTTGGAATTCCAAGGGCCATCATTAAAGAAAGTCCAGCATCACCCGAGAGCCAATAGAATAATTTATTCGTACTCCGATAGTTATAATCAAATTGGTTGATGTGCCTATATTCGTGAATGGCAAGAGCGTCGTTGAAACTCAGACCTCCTACAAAGGGAATATAAGTTTCATGAGAAAACCACTCACTACGCCTTGGCGCTAAAGTAACAAACCCATTGGGTAGGGCCATTCCTGGTCGCAAAACTAGAGGAAATTTTTCAGGAGCCAAAATATCATAACTCTTACCAACGACGTGAGAGTAATAATCAATGAGATTAGCAATATCATTTGCATCCGCTCTTCTCTCTTCAGGGTAGATTACCCGAACTCGTTGGGAATTAATTTCAAACCAATCTCTTCCGGTATCCGACTGGGAAGTATTCACACGAGAGAAGGAATTAAATTGGGCAAAAACGGACATGCAACTGCACACCGCAGTAAGAATAACGATTTTTTTCATAAACACCTCTAGCCTATTCTAGCTAGAGGTATCTCTATTCGTCCAAAGATTAGGGAAAATTTAAATCATTTATTGAAAGAAATATTGAGGAAAGACCTCCATTACAGTACGAGGCATTCCCCCTAATTCCCACATCCAAGGATCTCCGGAATAGAAATTAGGATGAGCACTTGTCATAAAATTCTCATCACTCAATTGAGCAGTAGTGAGATAAGTAATACCAGAGATTCCCTCATCAGAAGGAGCTGTATAGAATACATCATCATTAACTACAGTATAGAGATTGGCGCGATTAGCAATATAGTAAGAAGTTGTCCCACTACTTGAGAGCGAACTACAATTTGCATAAGAATTCTCAACCTTCACAGATATAAAAGTACCTGTTTCTAAGGTTTGCCCAATAAAGCACCCGAGAAAACCTGTTCCAGCAGACGCTGTAGCCTCTACATATCCTCCAGCATATGTACCACCCGTACTTACACCTGCGACACCTCCAACATTTCCAACACCACTAGATTGAATAGAAACTCCATGAACCGCAAAATGTCTCAATTCAATATTTCCAACATTGGCAAAGACACCACCACTGTGATCACTAGAAGCTGCAATAGAATGCCCTACTCCAGATTTAACTAAGACATTTTCAAAACTCAAACTTGAATCATCATCTTTGTAAAGTTGTGCCGCAAGTCCACCTGCCGAGAATCCATTTACTGATGTATCAATCACACGAAAAGAGCGATATTCATGATAAGGGGAGGATGCTGTCGATATGGAAGAGCTAATCTTTCCAAAGACTCCACCAACATGGGCCCAATCCCCTCCACTTCCTGATATAGAGGAGTTAACGACATCCACTAATCCCATATGATTACTATGATCAGAAATCAATTCATGATAACCAACAAGGCCACCAATATAACCTCCATCAGCACCACTTAAAGTGATATTAATATTTGATCCATTGATATTTACATTCTTTAAATAGAGATTCTTATAAGCATAACCCACTAAGCTTCCTGCATATAAGCTTCCCGAAGTTGAGGAAATATTAATAGATAAGTTTTCTATATAGAGTTCTTTTTCATACTCTAAATTTTCATCTTTTAGGACATTAATAAAAGCATTCTCAGTCTTAGCAAAAATACCAACCCCAAGAGCATAGGTATTGAGTTCAATATTAGATAATTTATAGTCATTACCTAAGAAGGTTCCTTGAAAAGCATTAATAGATGAACCAATCGGAGTAAAGGGGATCCCATCAAAGTCGAGATCTCTTCCCAAAATAAAGTATCCCTGCATGAAAACAACACTATCACCAATACTATTCCACTTCTCTTCTGAATCAATAATGAATGGCTCCGTGCTATTTCCTAAGCGGTGAAGTGCTCCAATGGTTTTGAAACGATAGAATGTATCGAGATCCACAAGATGAGTTCCATCACTTAAAGTATTGGTAGAGAGAGTTCCTGTGAAAGAGGCGGGATCTTCAGCTTCTTCTAAGGTAATTGGAGTATAAGTCGCCATTATTGAAAGTTCAGTTTGAATGGAACCGGTTACATAATAGAGGTTATTTTGATATCCATCGTAATTCGCTGTTGTCGCATTAACTTCTGTAAAGCTACCTAAAATAGCGTATGCCGAATTATTTTCACTAACAGCGTTTCCTGTGTTGAGAAAATTGGTAAGCTGAATATCATCACTTGTTACAGAACCAATGATTCCGCCAATAGAGGCTCCATAACCTGTTACGTTGGCATGATTGATTAAGAGATTTAAATTACTAGTTCCTCCAGAGCCAGAATATTTTCCAATGATCCCTCCAATATTGGCACCATTCCCAGGAGAACCGAAGCTAATTTCACCGACATTTTGTACGCCAAGAATTGTTTCATCTCCAGTAGAGAGCCCTACGATTCCCCCAATATCATTAGTACTTGATGCTACTGAAGAGCTAAGAGAAGTCGCATTATAAGATTGAACAATTTCACTATTAGAACTACTTCCAATAAGACCACCACATTGGCTTGCACATTCAATGGAACCAGAAGATCTTAAATATTCAAATCTTGTATTACTTTGAGAGATACCGACAATTCCCCCCACTCGATTTCCTTCAGAGAAAATATCGACTTCAGAAATAATATTGGAATAACTCCCTGTTGAAGAGATCGCCTTTCCAAAAACTCCACCGACACCATCAGTACTATTATGGGCTGAGATACTTCCCACAATTTTAATATTTCTAAGATTTGAATTATTCTCTGCTAAACCTGCAAAGAGTCCAATAGAAAGAGCATTAGTCACAGAAAGGGCATCTGTTCCCAATCGAATATTTGAGGCATAGATATTAGATACTTCATTGGCCTGTTCTATGAAACCAACGATTCCTCCGATTCCTTCATTAGCCGTTCCAGGATAACTTAGATAATCTATCGAAACACCGTTGGCCGTAATATTTTGAAGCCCTCCATTGACCCCTCCAAAAAGTCCTCCGATATTATTTCCAATTTCACCATTTAAATCCATATGGATATCGCGAGCATCAATCCCAGAGATTAAAGAATCTCCAGATGTGCTATGAGAATAACCAATTAAGGCGCCAATATGATTACAACTATCATTGAAAACACTTATTCCACTTGCTTTAATATTGCGAATAATTGCATCTGTTGAATTTCCAACCAGAGCACCAACACTGGTAACTCCTCCTGAACAATTCAATTCTATTTGATTTAAATTTAGATTCTCAATATGAGCATTTGTGGTTAAGGTAGAGAAAATCCCACTATTGTCTGCGTTAACATCAAGAATTAAATTTTGTAGCGCATGACCATTTCCTCTCAAAGTTCCTGAAAAATTTCCGGGCACTAAAGTATTTGTATAAGTACTGCCTCCAAAATCAATATTTCTTCCTAAACGATAATCTTCACTTAGAGTTGATGAGTCTTGAGAAATAAAATTGGTAAATTGATTCTTATTACAGAGAACTCTATAAACTTCAGTTGCATCTGATTTATGACTGATAAAAGGAGTAGAAGCTTCTCCAGGAGTCGTACCACAAACGGGAGTATAGACGATCATAGAATTTTCAGCTTCCTCATTGCCACTATCAAATCCACCTAAATGACCAGTTGTTTCTTCGGCATAGGGGTGCAGATAAGTGGTATTAGAAGCGAGTCTATTACAACTTGAGTCCTCGAAGACTCTTATCGACCATATAGGACCTACTTCACGAGGAAAGAAAATGGGAAGTCGTAGATTATGTGGGTTTACACTATCAAGTAATCCTGTCGTAATACTTGCACTATTATTTGCAATACAACGACTTTTTAAGGTCTCCGTAATTCTACCATCACTCGCCTTTGCCATGAGAACTGCTTGAAAGGATCCTCCAATAGAATTGAAACATCTTTCATCTTCATCATTGTCACGATCAAAGGCATCTTGATTACTACAAGAATAAAAAGAAGTGCGCTTCGGTCCATCTGTTGCTTTCGTATCCGAAAGCCCAAAAGCACTATCGCGACAAGTATCTTTATCAAGAACAATCGTTAACTCAATATCTCCGCCAGAGAGCTCTTTATTTGCAATTCTGGAGCAACGAACTTCTCCTTCCATTTTATTGCCATAGGTTCCAAGAGCCGAGTTATAACCATTCCAACTTACGGCCATGAACTCCCAGGTCCCATTGGTTAACTCTAGCTTATCCCCATCCCTACCAACGACAAAGGCAAAGGCATCACTAGGATCATTCTTATTCTTCCCATAGAGAACGATTCCACCTGATTGCGAATCAAGGGCACTTAAACCACTCGTAAAAACGAAACTCGTATTTAAAGAACTTGAAGGTTTAGAGCCACAACTGGCCAAAGTAAGTAAGAGAAAGAATAAAGTAAATAATTTCATAAGCTTCTCTGGTTCAAGCGTGGAGTTTCCCTCCACAAAAGATAGATAATCGTTTACTCATCGGTAATTTGATTAATTAAATTTAGTATAGAAGAAACTAAATTGGTTTGAGACAATACTTTGTAAGTATCTGAATTAATGAACTTTTTTAGTTTGGATGAAAAAGAGAACTTTCCAAAAATGCCCTATTTTTTTGACTCTTTTCGACCAGTGAAGCTCTTCATCCCATCATAAATCCCGAGAATATGATCCGCGATAAAGTCAAAAACTCGAAAAGGAAGAATTCCTTTAATGAAAGGAAGGAAATTAACTAAGAGAGGCATTCTTAAAAAGACTTTATTTTCGTGAACAGCTTGAATAATTTTTTCGACGACACGGTCAGCTTTTAAGATAGGTAATATAGGAGAACTTACTCCCTTAAACATCCCTGTATCAATATAATAGGGAGTCACTGTAGTTACTTTTATATGCGGATGACTACGTTCAAGCTCCAAGCGTAAGGAGTCCGACCAACCAATGACCGCCCATTTACTTGCACAGTATACGCTCATTCGTGGATTTGAAACCATACCGGCAGCTGAGGCTATATTCACAATATGCCCTCCCCCTCTTTTAGTCATCTGCTTAAGAACAATGAGCGCTAAGTGCATAAGGGCATTGGTATTTATAGAAAGGGTAAAATCAATATCATCGTGTTCATGCTCAATAAAATCCTTACCAACAACAACCCCTGCATTGTTAAAGAGAATATCGATTCCTTCAGGATGAAGACTAATAAAATGATCCATTTCCTCTTGCATGCGCTTGTAGTCTCTAACGTCTAATGCAGCAATACTTATGCGATCACGGCCTAATTCATTTTGAACGGATTCGAGTCCCTCCCTATTGATATCCCATAGAAGAAGATGATTGGCCCCAAGGTCAATTAACCTATGGGCTAACTTCAGACCTATCCCCGAAGCTCCACCAGTTATCAGAATATTCTTTCCTCTAAGATCAGACATAAATAGAACCTTATTATCGTTTTCCCTATTTTATGCTATTTTCTTGAAATGGCATCTTTTTACTTAATCATTATCTCTCTTATATTGGGAAAAATCTGTAGTTTTTCTGAGCGCTTTCCCAAGCAGACAGCGCAGGCTCTCAATGGATTTGTTCTTTATATTTCTCTACCTGCTATTGTCATTCTCAAAGTCCCTGAATTAATTCAAGAGTTTGAGCTTTCTCTCAAACTCCTAGCTCCTATGAGCATGGCCTGGATCATGTTTCTCATGAGTTATTTCTTATTCTATACTCTTGGCAGAAAATTCAAATGGTCTCCAGGTCTAACCGCTTGTCTATTCTTAACGGCAGGACTGGCCAATACTTCCTTTGTTGGTTTTCCCCTTCTCGATGCGATTATAGGCCCAGAGGCCATCAAGATAGCTCTTATTGCAGATCAAATGGGAACCTTTCTTTGCTTCACAACCCTAGGACTCATGCTTGCGAATATTTATTCTAAAAAAGGAAAGCAGGATACAGATGGCCTGCGCCGTCTGATCATTCAGAACTTAAAAGGTATATTTTTCTTTCCTCCCTTCCTTGTTCTCATGGTCACCGCAACCCTGTCTTTATTATCCTTCTATCCTCCTCCGATAGTGAATGATGTCGTCACTCCTTTGGCCACAACACTAGGTCCACTAGCACTATTTAGTGTAGGATTTTCTTTGAAAGTAAACCCATCAACTCTACTCAAGTACCGTTTACCCTTAAGTCTAGGACTTCTTTTTAAGCTCATTATCGCCCCCCTTATTTTTACTTTGATCTTTAACTGGCTTGCCGATCCCTCCTCCTTAATGATTAGGGTGACTATTCTAGAAAGTGCAATGGCAACTATGATCACAGCATCAGTAATTTGTAATCAATTCAAACTAGAAGAAGAACTTGCAAACTTAATGGTGGGAATATCTATCCCCCTCTCTCTTATATCTGTGCCAATTTGGAATTTCCTTTTAACGGCATAAGCTATAAACTAAGAAAAAAGATCAAGGATGAGTGATGAATAGTTTTTGGAAGAAATGTGGTGTATGCAAGAAAGAAATTGGTTTTCAAAGAGCTTATCAAAAATGCTCCATTTCAAGCTGTAAAAAACATGCTTTCTGTAGTGTAGATTGCTGGGCCGTTCATGATTCCGTAATGGGTCACAAGAGTGCCTATGCTGAAGAAGAACGCTCACCTTCTGCTGCTGAATTTCAAAGTAAGCAAGAAAGCTCTTCTTCACAACAACGTCCAAGAAGACGAATCGTTGTGAATTCACCTACTGAAAACTCCAGCAGTCCCAGTCATTCATCAAAGGGAGACCTTCCTAGTGAGACTCTGATCGTTGTTAGTAAACTCAAAAATTATGTCAAGGCCAAATCGGGAATGAATACTTCTGGAGATGTTCCAGATGAGCTTTCAAATTTTGTCAGGGCCATAGTAAACCGAGCTGTTGATGAAGCTCACAAAGAGGGTCGCAAAACCCTTATGGCAAGAGACTTTAAAAATATCGAAATAAATTAGGAGATATCATGGCAGGTAAAGCCGGAACGAAAGTAATCCTTCAAGCTATTGGAGGAAATGCATTCATCACAATTATTAAATTCATAGGCTTTGTTCTTACGGCAAGTCCCTCCATGATGGCAGAGGCCGTTCACTCGCTAGCTGATACTTTTAATCAAATCCTTCTCTTTATTGGTGTCAAACAGTCTGAGTCAAGCACTGGTGAAGATTATGCTACGGGAATGGGTAATGCTCGCTATGTATGGAATCTAGTATCTGCTGTTGGAATCTTCTTCATAGGTTTCGGAGTCACTTTCTATCACGGTATGCATTCGCTCCTTGCTGATCACCATGAAAGTGCTCCCATCAGTTGGATTGCCATTGGTATATTAGTGATTTCCTTCGCTATTGAATTTTGGGTTCTTCTTGGAGCTTGGAGAGAAGTTAATCGTCAAAGAGGTCAAATGGCCCTACTCGATTTTTTCAGAGAAAGTGATGATCCAACTGTTCTTGCTGTTCTTCTTGAAGATGGTGTCGCCGTTCTCGGTGTGCTCCTCGCCCTTATCGGCCTTCTCTTAGGACAACTCACTGGTCAAAATTATTTCGATGCGGTTATTTCTATTATCATTTCCTTTCTTATGGCATTCCTTGCCATATCCTTAGGAATCACAAATGGTAAACTCCTCATTGGAAAGCGAGTATCTGTTGCTCAAGAGTCCGATATTCAAAACTTCATCGAGTCACTTCCCCAAGTTCAAAGAGTTGTCCACTTGAATACAAAAATCATAGGCAGTGGGCAGGTTAGACTGGCCGTTGAAGTCGAACTCTATGGTGAAAACTTAGTCGATCTTAAGAGTCTGGAAAGAGATGTCCAAGAACTTAGACAGACAGATAACCCCACGAAGGTCCTCTTAAAATCAAACGAACGTATGATTAGAGTTGTTGGTAATCATATCAATGAGATGGAAGTTAAGATTGTCGAGAGATTTCCAGAAATTGTCATCATCGACTTAGAAATCAATTAGGAAGGATAAAAAGTTTAAGAATAATTGATTAAATTTCGCTTGGAAAAATGACCATCCCTATTCTAAACTATAAATATTTAAAGGATGGTCTATGGGACATACAAATTACCTCCTCGTAGATGATGAAGTCAGAATTATCGATCTTCTACAGGGCTATGTTGAAAGAAGAATTAAAGACGCAAATTGGGAAACGGCTTACAATGGAGCCGATGCTTTAAAAGTTGCGAGAGGTCAAAAATTCGACTTTATCATTACAGATTTCTATATGCCTGAACTCAATGGTGTTGAGCTCATACAGAGAATTAGAAAATCGGATAATCCCAACCGTCAAACTCCTATCATCCTACTCTCTGCTTATAATCCAAATCTTATTGCCAGTCATTCAGATGAATTTGGTCATCAACTCGATTGGGAAAATGTTTTCTTCATGGATAAGCCCATTAATATGACTCAGCTCGATCATTATCTAAAATGCTGTATGAAATTAAAGAACTAAAGTATTTCACTTAAGCTTCCGAAATGTCACTTAATGAAGTGCTTACCAAAGTCTCTATTTTTTAAATCAAGTCGTTGCCTTACTCTGGCAATTTGTAGTGCTTTGGTCTTTCTATCAAGTTGTGAAGAGGCCAACCAAATGGCAGCAGGTCAAACCCTTCCCCAAAAAACGAGAAAGGATATCAGTCGAGGAAATCTTACCCGAGCTGTCAATAGCTTAACCGATCCACCTCAGGCCGACTGTGAACATTGTCTTGATGACAACTCCACTCCCCGAAGAAGTTCAGGAAGCTCCCTTCTCACCTGGAGCTCATACACTAGCAATAGCCGAACTTCTATGCAAAATGGAATTCCAGTTGATACGACCCCCTACGGTCGTGTTGAATGGTATAACGGAACGAGAAGATCCGTTCCAGGTGGCGGTGGAATGAGAAACTCAAGGGGATCTAAATTCCTCTCTCAAGAAATGCTCGATATTATGCCCTATGTGGCCTTGGCCCATAAAGATGTAGGTATCCCTACAAGAATGGCCCACACCACTGATGGTACTCACTCTACTAATAGTAAACATTATTCAGGTGATGCTATAGATATTGATCCCCTTCCTGATTCTAAGAGGCGTGCAGCCTTTAATCAAATTGTAGAAAGATTAAGATCAACCATTAACCCTCAAACAGGCCGTCCAATTGGTTGTGGCTACTTTGTCTACGATGAAAGAAGTCATATTCATGTATCCTATAAAGGACCCGGTTATAGTGGATGTCCAGGACAAAAAATAAAGTAAATGATGAAAACAAAAATGAAACTCACATTCACCTTCTTCTTAATCATGCTTGGACTCTCCCCTGTTCATGCCTTTGAGTGTAAAGAAGTGATAGACCAAGAGTATTTCTCTGTTGGAGATTCTGATTTCCAATACCACTATCATTTTCAAAAGAAGGGAGAAGCTGAGTTAAAGATTTACTTTGAAGAGTTAGATGATCAAGACAAAGAGAAGATTACTTCTGAATCTTATCGCGGAAAATATTCAGTAGATGCTCAAAAGCTGACTCTTGAAATCAAAGTTCGAGATGAACTTCATAAGATCGTCTTTGATTGTAAAGATAAGGTACAGTATATGAATGCTGGAGCTTTTGATCAGGGGCTCATTCCTAAGAAAAGAACTCCTGAGCACCATAGCTTCAGTGGAGTTCCTCTCTTTAAGAAAGACAGCAAGGTTATTAAAGCTTATTTAATGAAGCACTAATTAGTTATTAGCTTTAAAGACAAGATCATTCTCTTCAGAAGCAGCAGAATCAAACTTATATCCACCATCATTAAACTTTTTAAGATCTTCGACCTTCTCAATTCTATTTTTAATAATGAATCGAGACATCATTCCTCTGGCCCTCTTCGCCTTAATTCCTACAATTTTATATTCACTCCCCTTCTTTTCCATAAAGTGGCAAGTGACAACAGGAACATCGAGCTGAGAGAAATCTAGAGAACTAAAATACTCTTTAGACGCTAAGTTAATAAGAGCTTGATCACCATCCTTTTTAAGTTCTTTGTTTAGATCTTTTGTCAGAGTGTTCTTCCAAAACTCATAGAGATTCTTATTCCCTTCACAAGGAAGTTTTGTGCCCATCTCTAATCGATAGGCTTGAATAAGGTCCATGGGTCTTAGGATTCCATAGAGACCGGATAAGATTCTTAAACTCTTCTGAGCGAAAGCCGCATCGTCTTTATCAAAGCTCTCTGCATCTAGGCCGACGTAAGTGTCCCCTTTGAATGCATACATGGCCTGCTTGGCGTTTTCTCTATTGAAGGGAGTATGGAATTCTCTATAACGAGAAACATTGAGTTCCGACAGAGAATCACTCAGTTTCATTAACTTTGAAATTTCCCCAGTCGTATAGGTTTTCAAAGTCTTAATAAGGGCCTCTGATTTATCCAAATACTTAGGTTGAGTAAATTTTGCTATGGGAGAGGCCAATTCAAAGTCTAACTTCTTGGCCGGTGATACAATCATTTTCATAATGCGCCTCAATATATTTTTCTCCCTATTATAGAAAACGATTCACCTTTGAACAATGGAAGGTCTAAGTAAAAATGACTTCCGAGAAACTCTTTTTTCAAATAAAAAATACACTACATAAAAGCAACCATCCGTACTATTTACCTGAATTTATTTCCTTTTGAGAGTTTTACCTTTTGAAAGTTCTCCATAAAATCTATAATCCCGCAAATTTAAATTATTTTATTGGGGGAAATCGATATGGATAAATTTGATAGTTTTGGCAATGAATATCATCCAGAAACACTGGCCTTAGGCCTAGGATATAATCCTTCACTTTCAGAAGGGGCCATTAAGCCCCCTGTGTTTCTTGCTTCTACTTTTGAATTTAAATCTGCGATGGAAGGAAAGCGCTTTTTTGAAGTGGCCTATGGTCTGAGAGAAAAAGACCCTAACGAACAAATGGGTCTTATCTATAGCCGAATTAATAATCCCAATCTCCAAATTTTTGAAGAGAGAATTTCCGCATGGGATAAGACAGAAAAAGGCGCAGTCTTCGCGTCTGGGATGGCCGCGATCTCCACATCAGTACTAGCTCATCTTTGTCCAGGAGATGTTCTTATTTCTTCTAAGCCAGTCTATGGGGGTACTCATTATTTCTTTGAAAATATTCTCCCTCGCTTTGGGGTAAAAACTTTTCAAGTCAATATTAGAGATAATATGGCCGAGGCTTTTGCAGAGTGCGTGAAAGAAAACCAAATTGATCCGGAAAAAGTAAAAATGGTTTATCTTGAAACACCGGCCAACCCCAATCTAAGAATGGTAGATATCCAACAAGTCTCGGACTACTGTAAAGGGCCTTTAAAAGGAGCTCTATTGGCAGTAGATAATACTTTCCTTGGTCCTGTATTCCAGAGACCTGCGGAGCAAGGTGCAGATCTTATCATCTATAGTGCTACAAAATTCATCGGGGGTCATAGTGATCTCGTGGCCGGTGTAGTTACGGGTAGTGAAAAAAATCTTGCCCCCATTATTGAACACAGAACTATTTTTGGAACGATGGCCAATCCATTTACGGGATGGCTACTGCTACGCTCTCTTGAAACCCTCTCGGTAAGAATGAGAAGACAAGCAAAGTCGGCCAAGAAAATGGCCTCTGTCCTTCTAGAGCATCCTTTGGTTAATAATGTTCACCATCCTTCCGTATTCACTGGTGAACAAAAGAGAATCTATGAAGCTCAATGTTCTGGAGCGGGTTCTCTCATCTCCTTTGATGTAAAAGGTGGAGAGGAAAAGGCCTTTAAACTTCTTGATAGCTTTCAAGTTGCTCGCCTTGCTGTTTCCCTAGGAGGAACCGAGACTCTTGTTGAACACCCCATGTCCATGACCCACTCTGATGTTCCCAAACATGAGCTTGAGGCAATGGGTGTAACAGAAGGTACAATTAGAATGTCAGTTGGTATTGAGCACTTTAAGGACTTAAAGCGTGATATGCTTCAGGCCTTAGAAAAAATGGATGCCTAAGCGTCTATAATGATTACTTATCTTGTGGCCATCCCTTCCTTCCAAGGTTAGAAGGGATGGTATTATGCAAGTAAATGTACACTACCTCGATAATCTCAAATGTGAAGCCATCTTTGATGACTTTAAAGTTCTCTCTGATCAGCCCGTGCGCTATAAGGGAGATGGTACTGCTCCAGGACCTTTTGATTATTTCCTCGCCTCTTCGGCCATGTGTGCCGCCTACTTTGTAAAAGTCTACTGTAACGCTCGAGACATCTCTACCGATGGCATTGTCGTTAAACAAAATAATAGAGTGGACCCTGAAAATAGATATAAGCAAGATTTTCATCTTCAAATCGAACTTCCCGATACTCTAAGCGATAAAGATAGAAAAGGGATACTCGCCTCCATGGAGCGATGTACGGTAAAGAGAGTGATTCAAAATCAGCCTAACTTTATTATTGAGGCCATATCCAGCAGTGAAAAGAAAGTTGAGCTCGATTATAAAGAGTACGTTGAGGATGATTTTAAAACGCAAATTAAAGGTAAAGACTGTACTCTTGAAGAAACCATTACTACGATGAGAAAACTTCTCTCTGACTTAGGTATTCAAATCGAGATTGCATCGTGGAGAAATCCTGTTCCTCATGTGTGGTCTGTGCATATTCGAGATGCAGACTCTCCCATGTGCTACACCAATGGTAAGGGAGCTACTAAAGATGCCGCCCTTTGTTCTGCTCTAGGTGAATATCTAGAGAGAATCAGCACAAATTATTTCTATGCTGATTACTATTTAGGAGAAGCTTATGCCGATGCTCCTTTTGTTCACTACCCAAATGAAAAGTGGTTTCCATTAACAAAAGACAACTCCTTTGCCACAGGCTTAATGGATGATTACCTACTCGAAATTTACAATCCTGAAAACGAACTCAAGGACTTCCACCTTCTCGATACCAACTCGGGCAACAGAGAAAGAGGTATCTGCGCCCTGCCTTTTATGCGTATGAGTGATCACAAAGAAGTTTACCTACCTGTAAACCTCATAGGGAATCTCTTTGTAAGTAATGGAATGAGTGCCGGTAATAGCCTCTATGAAGCTAGAGTCCAGTGTTTATCAGAAATATTTGAAAGAGCGATAAAGAATAAAATAATTACCGAAGAAATCTCCCTTCCCGATGTTCCCGAAGAAGTAATGAAAAGATATCCTTCCATTTGTGAAGGAGTTCAATCGCTAGAGGAAAAGGGATTTCCCATTGTGATCAAAGATGCCTCCTTAGGAGGTATTTATCCTGTTCTCTGTGTATGTTTACTCAATCCAAATACAGGTGGTGTATTCGCTTCTTTTGGTGCTCATCCCAATTTTGAAGTGGCCCTTGAACGCTCCTTAACTGAATTGCTCCAGGGAAGAAGCTTTGAAGGTCTCAATGAAATGCCAGCGCCAACCTTTAATTCATTGGCCATTACAGAACCCAATAATATCGTAGATCACTTCATAGACTCTACAGGAATTATTTCATGGAAATTCTTCAGCGCGAAGAATGACTATAACTTTGTAGATTGGAATTTTTCAGGTAGCACTCAAGAAGAATATGAATATCTCATGGGCATCTTCAAAAAAGAGCAGAAAGAAGTCTATATAGCAGACTATCAAGAGTTAGGTTGCCACGCCTGTCGTATTCTTGTCCCCGACTTTTCAGAAATCTATCCTGTCGACGATTTGATTTGGGATAATAATAATCGTGCTCTAAAATTCAGAGAAGATATCCTCAATATCCATGCCCTCGATGAGTCGAGGCTCAATCAATTGCTCGAAAATCTAGATGAGGAAGAGCTTGATGATTATATGCCCATATCAGAACTTATTGGCATCACCTTTGATGAGCATGATGCATGGGCCAGACTAACTATTGGAGAATTAAAGGCCCTAAGCTTTTTGGCCCTTTCTCAATTGGAAGAGGCCAAACACTATATAGATCTCTTTCTCACTTTTAATGACAATACTCCTCAAAGGCGAACATTCTTTCAGCTTCTCTCCTATTGTGTAGATATTGAACTCGAAGAATTATCTCCAGAAGATTACAGACCTATATTCATTAGAATGTATGGAGATGAACTTTATCAAAGAATTCAAAAAACCCTTTCTGGAGAAGTTCGTTTTCCTGGTCTTACTCCAACGAATCTCAGTCTAAAAGGGCTCAACAAGCATATGGCCCTTATCGAAAGCTATAACAAGCTGCAAAAAATGAGAGAAAAAATGAGGAATCATTAATTTTCAAAGTTCCATTATTCACAGTAGACTTTAGATCCAAACTAAAAAAAGGCTCTATTGTGAAAAAATGGAATTTTCTTATTCTGACTCTCTCTCTTCTCTCGCTAAGCTTAAATATTGTGGCCATTGAAGAAGAGTTCCTTACCGAAATCTCTCAAAGCATTGTGATCAACAAACCTATTGATGAAGTCTATGACCATGTCAAAGATACAATGAATGATGATACCTGGAGAAATGAAGTTAGAGAAATGACTGCAGATGGTCCCTTTGCCATAGGCACAACCTATACAGAAGTTGCCCATATTGGCCTTAACCGAAACTTTGTAACAAAGACAATACTTGTCGACCTCAGAAAGAATCAACGGGCCTTCTATATCACTCCCACTGATGCTCCCTATTTCCTATCGAGTCTCAGAGAAGTAAAGAAGCTAAAGAGTGATGAGATTGATGAGAAAAATCAACAAAGCACTGAGTTTACCTATACTGTTAAATTTGACTCACGCATGAGTAAAGAAACCTTGGGCGTAAACTTATCCCCACGTATTCTAGAGATTTCTTATGGTATCATAATGAAAAAATACCTAAGAAACCTCAAACGCTATTTAGAGTAATATGTCAAAAAATCCATTTATTTCAAAACTCACTAGAATGGCCTTAGCTCGTCCGAGATTGGCCATTTTTTTTAGTCTTCTTTTTTCTTTGTTACCCTGTCTCTTTCTTCCCCAGCTTAAACAGGACTTCTCCTACCGAGGCTTTTACAGCCCCGATAATAAATATATTAAGAACTATAATGAGTTTGTTAAGGAATTTAGTGGAGACGACACCCTTGCCCTTTACTTTGAGTCTGATCAGTCTATTTTCACTCCTAAGACCATAGAAAAAATAAAAGATCTAACAGAGCGCTTAGAAACCTATCCCAATGTTATTAAAGTCACTTCCCTAACCAACTATGTTCACATCCACTCTGAGGAAGATGATATCGTTATTCAAGACTTCATTCCCGAAGAAAATTCTCTGACCCAGAACTATCTAAGGGAGAGAGCGAAGATTGCTAAAGAAGATCGTATTCTACCAGGCTATCTTATTAGTCCTGACCAAATGGCCTCCACGATTATTTTAAAGCTTCGACCTTCACTCGATAAAACCATTGACTACACCCCCACCATCAAAGAACTTGAAGAGCTGCAAAAAGAACTTTATGAGTCATTCATCTATGTAGACTTAGTTGGATCTCCCCTCGTGAGCTATCATTTCCAAAATCTCTCTATTGGTGATCTTACCCTCATTCTTCCCCTTTTCTTTCTCTTTGTGGCGTTTGTCATCTTTTACCTCTTTCGCCAATTCTCTTTTATATGGATAACGACGACAGTTCTGTGCCTTAGTATCGTCACCACTTTTTCCTTTGCGGCCATCACGGGAATACAATATAACAATATCGTAGGGGCCATTCCGATTATTCTATTGGCCATAAGTATTGCTGATTGTATCCACTTCTTTTCCGTTTTTAATAAGAAGAGAAAAGTCATTATTGATCATGAAGCAGCTGTTTCAGAAGCTCTTCAACATGTGCTCTTTCCCACTTTCTTAACGTCATTTTCCACATGTATAGGTTTCCTATCCTTAAGTATTTCTGAAATTCTACCTATTCAAGGTCTAGGGGTACTAGGGGCATTTGGAACTCTTTGGGCTTGGTTGCTTACTCTCTTTCTAGCAGCCCCACTTACAAAACTTTTGAATTTCAAAAGAAAAGAAGAGAAGAGTTTTGTCGAAAATTTAAATTTTCATCCTCTCGTCGATTTTATTGACCGCTTTAAGCTCCTGATCTTTTCTTTCATCATTCTCTTAACAGGTGCCTTTACCTATATTGCTAGCTTAAACACGGTCGACTCCGATCCTCTCTACTATATCCCTACTGATCATCCCTTTCGTGTGGCCACTTTAAAAATGGAAGAAAAGATAGGCGGCGTTCAGGGAATAGAATTAGTTTTAGACTCCAAGCAAGCAGAAGGGATTTATGATCCTGAGTTTGCGACAAAAGTAGAAGAGTTCGTTGAGTGGTTAGAGAAGAGACCGGCTTACACTAAGGTTTTGAGTTATACCAAGACGATTAAACAAGTTAATCAATATATGGACCGTGGCTCTGAAGAGTCGTACAGACTTCCCACTATTCGAGAAAAACTCGCCCAACTCATGTTCTTCTATGAACTCAGTCTTCCCATGGGCAATTCTATTACGGATAGTGTAAACCTCAAAAAGAGTCGAGTACGAATAACTGGGATGTGGAATCTTCACAACTCGTATTCCATATTAAAAGAATTTGATGAAATTCGTGATCAACTCAAAAAACTAAACTTAAAAGGTCATATTCGAGGAAAGATGCCTATCTTTCATAATATGAATAATTACGTCGTCAATACCTTCTTCACCTCTATCATTTCGGCGATCGTCCTTATCTCTCTCATGATGGTGGTTATTTTTAGATCATTTAAAGTCGGTCTCATCTCCTTATTTCCCAATGTCTTCCCTCTCCTTTGGGGAGGTGGATTTCTTATGATTCTTGGCAAGAATATAGACATGGGGACTGTTGTCGTATGTGCCATTTGTATGGGAATTGCAGTAGATGATACGATTCACTTCCTCTCATCCTACGCTAAGAGATCCATCCCCGGAGTCTCGACGAAGGAAGCGATCAAACTTACTTTAGAAGATGTGGGCATTCCACTCTGTTCGACGACTCTTATACTTGTTTCAGGATTTCTCTTCTTTATATTGGGAGACTTCGTACCTAATAGAAATTTAGGAATTATGACGGCCTTTATCCTATCGACGGCCCTCTTAATGGATATTGTCTTTCTCCCCACGATTTTACTCCTCTTCTCTAAACAAAAAGAGATCATTACAGAGTAATTATTACTCTGTAATGACCTCCTTATTTCTATCTTGAGATTTTAGGGTATGAAGAAGTATGAAAAAATCTTACGTATCTTCCTCTGCCCTAGTGGCCATTTTTCTATCCTTCTTCCTTAGCGCTTCTTCATTTGCCATTGAAGTCGAAGGGATTGTTACCAGAGTCTATGACGGTGACACCTTAACCATTAATTCTGAACAATTTGAAAAACCAAAAAGAGTTAGACTAGTTGGAATAGATACTCCTGAAATTAATTTCAACGGAGAGGGACAAGGGCAAATTGCACTTGATGCCAGAGATTATTTGTCCTCTCTCGTTCCCAAGGGAAGTAAGATTACAGTCGATCTAGGAAAGAAGGGAAATCTCTATCGCAGAAGACTACTGGGAACTATTTATTTTCAAGGCAAGAATATAAATCTAGAAATGGTTAAATCTGGTCATGCAGCGATGTACTTTATCGATCCAGTAGATAAGGATTTCTTTAAAGATTACAGAGATGCTGCAAAAGTAGCCTTTGAAGAAAAGAGTGGTTTCTATGCGGTAACCGATATTATGCCTTACCAGTTTAGAATGATCGTGCAAAATAAAGTAGGAAATAACTTTGTTGGAGATGTTGAGAGTAGAACTCTATACTATCCGGATGAAGTAGACCAAGTCCTTCCCTACAATCGTCTCTTTCTTTGGTCACTAGAGAGAGCGGAAGAACTTGGTTATCAGTTAAGACAGGACTAATGAAAATTTTAAAGAGAGAAGGATTTTACTTACCTTCTCTTTCCCCCCATCAATCTAAGAAGAAATAAGAATAAATTGATAAAGTCCAAATAAAGCTTCAAAGCTCCGATAATCGTCATTTTTTGACCTTCTTCGCTTCCTTCTCTTAAATCCCTTCCCATGCTTTTAATCTTTTGAGTGTCATAAGCGGTTAATCCACTAAAGACAATGAGACCTACAATATTATAAACCCAGGAAGTTCTTGCTCCCATTAAAGAGGGAAAGATAAAAGAAAGAAGACCAAAACCGACGAGTCCCCATAAACCCATAGTACAGAAGGTCCCAATAGGTCCTAAGTCTTTCTTCGTCAAATAACCAAAAGCACTGAGACCTCCAAAGGCAATGGCCGTGGTTAGAAAAACTGAAAAAATACTCTCCTGAGTATAAATAAGAAAGATCACCGCTAAGGTAACTCCATTCAATGCTGAATAAAGAAGATAGAGAAGTGTTGCCGTCATGGCCTTTAATTTTTGAATTCTAGCCGAAATAAAAATGACAAGTCCTATTTCCCCTATCATCAATCCATAAAAGAGAATCTTATTCATTAAGATCGTTTCTACAAGCTCGCGACTATTTCCTATATAATAAGAAATGATGGCCGTGAGAAGAATCCCCATTGTCATCCAACGATAAACACCACTCATAAATCTTGCAGTTTCCCTAGAAAGGCTCTCCGAAGAGCGAGTTGTAGAATAATTCATTTCCCATCCTTATGTTTTTTTTATCAGTTTAACATTAGTTTTTTAGAAGTTCCCATTAAATTAAGAATTTCTTGCCGACAAACAAGATAAGTCAGTAATTATCAGCATCTTTTCAACGATAAGCGAATTAACAAACTATTTTCAAAGGATGAAAAGATGAGAAAACAAACTCTATCTCTTGGAGTAGGCTTCTTTCTACTTACAAGCAGTGCCATGGCCAATGACTATCTGGCCAATGTAGAAGGACTCCATTTAAATTATAGCGCTCCCAGTGGAAAGGCGAGCTCCACTCATTTTAAGTATAAAGAATATGAATTCCTAGGGCATACAGAATATGACGTCGAGCTCCAAGGTGGCACTCTCTTTCTTGAAACACCTGATGGACCCATTCAACTCGATAATCTACCCGCAAGTCTTTCTGAAGTGGATGCTCTTACGATCAATGATCTTGATCTCGTTAGTTCTTCCACTTCCCTATCACTCAGTACCCAACACTTTGCCACTCAAAGTACTGACTCTGCAATGGATATTTCGAGACTCGCTATCCAATGTAGCTACGAGGATAGAGATGATGAATTTATGAATGAAATTCTTCACTCATGCTTCAATCGTTCAGGAAATCTTTCATTGGGAGGCTTCTCATCTGATGGTAAGGAAGTTCTAACTGATACTCAATTTACGATTCGAAATAATAGTATGAATTTTCAAATGCGTGCCCAAGGTCTAAAGATTAAAGGTAATGGAAAAACTTATTATGAAAATGACCAGCTCCGTATAAGAATTGATAAAGCAAAAGTGGGCTTTCTCAACGTAAGAGGAAGACTCTTTAAAGAACTTGAAAAGCTTGAGTCAAATACTGTCTCCGTTCATGAACCATGGATCGAGATTGACCTTCAATAAGCTATCCCACTGAATATACGGTCTATCTAAACTAAATTTAGCTTAGATAGACCATTCGTTCTTAGAATATTTTTCCTTTTCTTCTCATTTAAACTTTCAAATTAACCCTTCTCTCCACCTCCACCCGAAAAGAAGTTACACGACATTTTTTTACATGGAGGTCTTAAATGACTAAGCGGCTAACTTTGACCGGTATGATTATCGGTATGATTTTAAACTTCAATGTTTCAGCATCGACTCAAGTCACTTTTAGTTCAGAAGGTGAAGGAGAAGAGAGAGAACATGCCCATACACTTTCACCTGAAGAAGAAGCGAACTACTACAGAGAAGCTTATCAGAAGGGAAATTTTGAAATTCTAAACTTTCGTTTTCAACAAACAGACTGGCGTGAATGCACAGATGAAATCACAGGTAATTATTCTGGATATAATTGTGCCAACAGAAGAGGTATTTCAGTTATTCTAAAAGACTTCATGGATGCCTATATGCCTATTTGTGTGCAAGAGGCTTTGGATGAAGTCGATGGTGGCCAACTGGATCAGCTTCATATCATTCATGACGGTATTCTGGGTGATAGAAGGCACTCTCCGAGAAGTATGCACGCAGAAAATCGCGCCATTGATATCGACTCATTTGTTGTAACCAACTATGCTGGTGAAAAGAAAAGATATCTCTATGAGGATGTTAAGAATCGTCCTTTCTACACGGCCTTTAGAAGTTGTTGGGGAAGAATCGTTCATGAAAATAACGGTTGTCCATACTATGCAGGAAATCCGTTAAGAACAGGTTCAATTGGTTGGGAAGACAAGAACCATAGACATCATATGCACACTTCTGTTCCCTACTGTGTAAGAGGAAAATACGGAAGCTACTACTACAATAGATAATAAAGTTAATTGGAGCTCTTTAAATTAATAGTAAAAAGAGCTCCTCTTTGACTTAATACCAAACTCTACAACGAGTTCCACCACGAGAAGTTTCCCCCCATCGTAATTCAATTTTATCGTTAGGATGAGAGCTTAAAAGTCCTGCTTCCATTCTTCTATAGAGCTCGGCTAAATGAATCGTCTTACCTTCGCGATAATTAATAGAGCATAGTTTGTATAATTCTTCATCAGATGAATAATCCGCACCTTTCTCAATTGCGACAAGAGCATCCCATAGAATAGGATCAACTTCATTTTCCTGCCCCATGGCTTCAACATCCTTACGATTTGCAAAAAGTGAAATATAGGCTTCACTCAAGGCCTTGTCCCTAGCTGGAGTTGAGTAAGCATCATAATCAGCGTAATTCATACAACGAGAACCATTCACTCTCATATGCTCAATGGCCTGATTAACATAAGTCACTCTATCTTTTGCTTGAGTACAAAGAGTATTGAGAGAACGAGTAAGTAATCCTTCGGGTGTTTCTTCAAGTACTTGCAATGTCTTCTTAACATATCTAAAAAAGGCCCTAACACCAAGCTTATCGACAAGATCATATTGCTCACTCGAATGACCAAATTTTTCGGGATAACGGCTCATATTCGCGTTTTGTAAATGAGGCCATTTAAAGCGCTTAAATCCCCAAACTCCGTGAGGAGTATTAGAAAACATATACTCTTTTCTATACATCATATCTGCACCACTTTTAGCGATGGCTTGAGTCGTGTAGATGACATCAAAGTTCCCCGTAGGAGTAATATCTTTAATATTGTAAGAGTGGCGAATCGTCTTTCCAGTAAATCTTCTAATCTTATAGGTGAAAATCATTCCTGGAGAAATTTCTGAAACTTGAACAGGAGTTGTATCGTAGTGACTCAAATGTTCAGTCCCCACTTGAGCACCTAGATAATTAATAAAGGCCACTAGTCTCTTCTTTTCATTTCCATAACGATCAAACTTGTCGAGTTCGTTAGAAAGATAGTTGTAAGCATTTCTACCGCCACTTGGATTGGCCACACGAAAAGGAAGAGAGTTTTCGAGAGAGAAAATGGCTCTAAGAGCATAACTGGTATCAGCACAATCTGCTTTGATTCCATAGTAGGGACTATTTTTAGAGGTAAAGAGTTTCTTATGGACTTGTGCTGATCGCATCCACTGGGAAAATTTCTTTTCCCATTCCATATTCCACTCGTTCTCTGCTTTCCAAATATCCGCGTGTCCTGGAAGGGCCACCATAGAACATACTAGAATAAGAGAAAGATGGAAGATCTTCGATAATTTTTGCATTCTAAACTCCGTTTTTTTGGGATAGTGTAAATCAATCTACTAATATCCGAGCAAATAAGTAGAGTTTAATCCTTTAAGTATGTCAATTTGCGGTGGAGTATAAACTTGGACAAGAAAAAGAGACGCACAACCCCAATCATCGTTATATCAGTGATTTGCAGTGTCTACCTTTTTAAATTTCTTTTAACTAACTCTTCGCACAAGACAACTCAGACTCATTCAAAAACCGCCATTCAAGCTCCCAAGCAAGAAACAGAAAAGGTTAAATCTCCTCAACTCAAGAGGCCAAAGAAGATTAAGCATGAGGCTTCACAAGATCTTCCCTCTCTATCCTCTCTCAAACTAAAGACTTTCATAGAATCTTGCCCAAAACTTAGAGAGCTCCTAAATCGTGAAGATAAGATTGTAGACTATGAGCCCTTCGCGCGAAATTACCACTATCAAAGAAATGGAGAAATATATCGCATACGTGTATTTACCGAAGATGGTGAGAATGGCGGATTCTCAAAAATAGTCTATTACAAAGAAGACTCTGATGGCTTCCCTATCATAGAAAAGACTAAAGAGATTAGGGTTCAAAGAAACAAAAATCTCAATCAGACCATAAATGAAGAAATTGATAAAACAATAGGGGGAAGTCAAATCATCTATAATGCTCAAGACATCCACTATACTATGACCTCAGGTCAAGAAATGAGTGTCAGTTTCGAAAATAACAAAATAAAGAAAATTATCGCTAAGGATATTAGCTGTCTTCTTTAAGGAAGAGATTGATTGGACAATGATCACTTCCCATAACTTCAGGCGAATGAGTGCAATTCTTTACTCGCCCTAAGAACTCATGGGTTGACCAAAAATAATCAATACGCCAACCGATATTTCTTTCACGACAATCTCCACGATAGGTCCACCATGTATAGTGGCCATTTTCATCAGGCGCAGTAAATTCTCTAAAAAGATCTGTAAATCCCTGTTCCTTAAACTCATCCATCCACTCCCTTTCTATGGGAAGAAAGCCTGTAGATTTCTTATTTGTTTTCGGATTAGCGAGATCAACACTGTGGTGGGCAGTATTATAGTCACCCGTTATAACAACTTCTTTTTTCTTCTTCTTTTTGAGTTCCAAAGCTTGAGAAGCAACCTCTCTACAAAAGTCTAATTTATAAGGAACCCTACTATGATCACGTTTTCCATTAGGAAAGTAGCAATTGATTAAAATAAAAGAAGAAAATTCTGTAATCAAAGTTCTCCCCTCACAATCAAATTCTTCTCTTCCGAGACCAATAGTATGTTCAAATTCAAGTCCATCCCTAACCCAAGTTGCAACTCCAGAGTACCCCTTTCTTTCAGCGGGAACATAGGTAGCGCTATAACCTTTGGGTGAAACAAGTTCATCACTAAGTTGGGAAGGCATCGCCTTTGTTTCTTGTAAGCAAATAATATCAGGGTTTGAGTCAGCTACCCAATCTAAGAAGCCCTTCTTTTCACAAGCTCTAATTCCGGCAACATTCCAAGATGATATTTTAAGTTCTTTTGACATAGATGGATTTCCTTATATTTTTTGCCCGCAATGAGGCATAGAATCAGGAGCGTAAGGATTATGCACTTTTTCGACTTTAGCAGTATTTTGAATCCAGTACTTTTTCTCCATGGGGCAATAGTAGCGTCTGTACTTACTATTGGGAAGTTCTTTCTCAATTATGATGAGAAGCCCTTGAGATACAATATTAAAGTTATTCTTTATCAGCTCCCAATTATCAGTTGTTATCATCTCTTCTAATTTGAGAACTGAGTAATTCAAGACCTTCTTTTGTTCTTTTTTTTCTAGTGAATGAATGAGCTTAATCATCTGATTTGTATGAGTTTTAAGTTCACTAAGGTTTTGAGATGTTATAGAGGCATTTAGTTTGTCATAATGAATCAGCACATCTTCTATTTCAGCTGCGTAAAGGGCAGTACTCAAAAATGGAGCTAAAAAAAAGGTAAATAGAAAAAAAAGAATATTCTTACTAAGACTCATGCTCTCTCCTTAATTTAAATTCGTAAACATAACTAAAAACAACAGGCACAATGAATAAAGTAATTAACTCAATAGTCATTCCTCCTAGAGTTGGAATGGCCATGGGTCTCATGACCTCACTTCCTTGACCAGTTGCCCACATCACAGGAAGTAACGCAAAGATTGTTGTAGTCGTGGTCATAATCAACGGTCTGATTCTTCGGCACCCTGCTTCTACAATAAGTCTTTTAATCTCCAATAAATTCTTGGGTCCCCTTTCTCCTCGGTCTTCAAGGCCAGATTTAAGGAAGCTCATCATAACCACACCATCATCGACGGCAATACCAAATAAAGCGATAAATCCAACCCAAACAGCAACAGAGGAAGGAGTATCCGTTAAACCAAGAAGAATAACACCTCCTGTTGCAGCAACCGGAATAGCACTAAAGACAATGAGACTTAATTTAATAGATCTGAAATTAAAATAGAGAATCAACAAATTGATGAGTAGACTTAAAGGAATTAAAAAGAGTAAGCGCTTATTAGCTCTTTCTATATTCTTATATTGTCCTGCCCATTCTAAAGAGTATCCACTTGGGAGATCCACTTTCTCATCAATGATTTTCTTTGCCTCTTGAACAAAGGATACAAGATCTCGACCTTTAACATTCAATTGAACAGTGGATCGAAGAATTCCATTTTCTGATTGAATCATAGCAGGCCCATCCGTTAATTCAATTTTAGCAACTTGAGAAATAGGAATATGCTGCCCTAGAGGAGTAGCAATAAGGATATTTTTTAATTCATCAATTCTATGCCGAAGCTCTTTCTTGTATCTGACACGTATCGGGTAGCGCTGTCTTCCCTCATACATTTGTCCAATCGTCATTCCTCCGATAGCACTTTGAATGATGGCATTAATATCCCCTGTATTAACACCAAAGCGACTTGCTTTGACTCGGTCTATTTTAAACTCTAAATAGGCCTTGCCATTTATCGATTCTGCATAGACACCATAAGCACCCTCAACTTTTTCTAATTCGTGACCAATCTTAGAGGTCAGTTTTTCTAGAACTCTTAAATCTTCTCCAAAAACCTTTACAGCAATCTGTGTTTTAATCCCTGTTGAGATCATTCCAATTCGCGTCTGAATTGGAAAATCCCAAGAGTTTACCACTCCCGGAATCTGGAGAGACTCATCAAGCTCATTCATAATATCATAAATCGACTTTCCATTCGGCCACTCCTCCTTAGGCTTTAGTTTCACTAAAGTCTCAAACATTCCAACTGGCGCGGGATCTAAGCTTGTTTCTGCCCGCCCTAACTTTCCAACTACGGAAGAGACTAATGGGTGCTTCATAAGTTCTTTATCTGTATAGCTGAGAAGTTCTCTTGCTTTTGTAATCGAAACATCTGGAGCTGTAACAGGCATATAGAGAATCTCCCCCTCATTTAATGAAGGCATAAACTCCTCACCTATTCTTTGATATGAAAAAATGGCCGCGATGATTAAAATAATGGGAATACTCAGAAATTTAAGACGATGCTCTAAAACCCATTCTAATAGCGGTTTATAAACGGTGATAATTTTCTTACCGACTTTATTATCTTCAATTCCAGTGACCTTTTCTTTAATGAGAAAAATGGAGAGAACTGGAATGAGTGTGATTGCGACCAATACAGCACCAAGCATGGCCAAAGTCTTGGCCCAAGCTAGAGGTACAAAGAGTTTTCCTTCAGCTCCTGTTAGTACAAAAACAGGAAGAAAAGTAACAATCGTCGTCAACACAGCGGTAACGATAGAGGGAGCGATTTCTTTAGCGGCCTTCTTTACAACGATAATTCTCGAATTGAGGTCCTTTGGTTTATCTATACTTAAGTGTGAGAATATATTCTCAGTCATGATAATACCCATATCGACCATAGTTCCTATCGCAATCACCATTCCTGAGAGGCTCATAATATTGGAATCGATATCGAGAAGATACATGAGAATAAATGAAATCCCTACTCCAAAGGGAAGGGTTAGCCCAACAAGGAGGGATGATTTAAAGTGAAGAAGAAAAATCGAAATAACGATAATGGTTATGATAATCTCACCTGTTAAGGCTGAATAAACCGTATCCATAGTTTTTGATACCAGTTCAGAGCGATCATAGAAAGATTTCAATTCCACTTCCTTGGGGAGTCCTTTCCTAATTTGCTCCAACTTCTCTTCTATCCGTTCAATTACGGCCCTAGGATTTTCACCAAAGCGCATGGTGATAATCCCCCCGACAGCTTCTGATCCATTCTTATCTAAGGCTCCTCTACGAAACTGAGGTCCTATTTTTACACTCGCCAAGTCTTTGACCCTAATGGGACTCCCCTTTCTGACTCGAACCACGACTTCTTCAATATCTGATAATTTTCTAAAAAACCCAAGGCCTCTAATTATCAATTCGCGATCACCTTGTTCGATGACTTCTGCACCTACATCAACATTTGAGTTTTTAATGGCCTTAATAATCTCAGGAAGATGAATATCCAGAGAAAGAATTTTAGTAGGGTCCACATCGATTTGATATTCTTTTACAAATCCCCCAATAGAAGCAACTTCAGAAACCCCTTCAACAGACTGCAGGAGATAACGCACATAGAAGTCTTGAAGACTTCGTAACTCTACTAGAGACTTAGGATGTAAGACACCTTCTTTATTTTCAAGAGAATACCAATAGATTTGTCCAAGTCCTGTTGCATCCGGTCCCATCGTTGGGATAACACCTTCAGGTAATTCATTACGAACAATGGATAATTTTTCGAGTATCCGTGCTCGAGACCAATAGAAATCCACATCCTCTTTAAAAATTAAGTAAACGGTAGAAAAACCAAAAGCGCTCGTTCCTCTAACTCGATCAACTCCAGGAATACCTTGTAGGGCAATGGATAGAGGATACGTTATCTGCTCTTCAATATCTTTTGGAGAACGTCCTTCCCATTTCGTAAAAATAATTTGCTGATTCTCTCCAATATCAGGAATGGCATCAACCGTCATTTCAGAGACGGCAAAATAAGAGGCAACGGCAATCAGTCCGAAAAGAATGAGTACGAAGCCCCTGAATTCGATACATTTAGAAATTAATTTATCTAGCATCGTCTTCTCCATCATAGCCACCAAAGAGTTCTGCTTGGGCATCTAAGAGAAAATTACCTTGAATAACCACCTCTTCCCCTTCTTTCAGACCGCTTTTTATTTCCACATGACCACTCGATTCAAATCCTGTTTGCACCTCAACGGCTTGATAGCGAATTTCACCAGTTTTAAGCCAAACAATTTTTCTCTTTCCTGTATCAATCACAGCACTTCTTGGAATAACCAAAGGCATTCCTTCAAGTTTAATTTCAACCACTGCATTAGAGGCCATGCCAGGCTTAAGCTTTCCCTTATCATTAGTTAATGTTGTTCTGACTTTAAGTGTTCGGCTAAGCTCATCTAAGACAGGGCTAATAAAATCAACCTGGCCTTCCCAAACTTCACCAGGATAAGAATTGAATTCCATAATTACCGATTGCCCATTTTGAATGAGACCAGCATCGTGCTCATAAACATCAAGTTCAACCCAGACCTTGGATAGATCTACAAGATCAAAGAAACTACTTCCTTCGTTAAAGTACTTTCCTACAACAGCATTCTTCTTCTCAACAATACCGGTCACATTTGAATAGATAACAATTTCCCTAGGAATCTCCCCTTTCTTCTCCCATGCTTTCAATTGTTTATCTAGAATCCCCCATAGCTTAAGCCTTTCTTTGGCCTGACTATAAAGGTCCTTAAATTGAGAATTTTTGGAATGATTGAGATAATTCTTTCTAGCAATAAGGTATTCTTCACCTGTGGTTAAGAGCTTAGGACTGTAGAGTTTTAAAACAGGATCCCCTTTCTTAATGAGTGCTCCTGTTGATTAAATAAAGACATCTTCTACCCGCCCAGGAACTTGAGCGGGAATATTAGACTGACGTCTCTCAGATTTCATAACCGTACCGAGGAGTCTAATTTCTTTTCTCATCTTCATAGGCGTGACTTTAAAGATATCCGCTTTAAAATGCGATACTTGAGACTTCCTTAATTTCACACGTCCTATAACGGCCCGAGAAGGTTCTTCTTTTATAAGAGGTGTTCCATCCAAGGGACATTCTCCCGGAGCTAAGCTGCGAACCGTGGGATTATCTTGACAATAATAGGGAGGTCTATCCTTTTGGGATTCCTCATCTTTAGGTATATCTTCAACTGATTCAATGGGGTCTATCTCCTTTTCTATTTTTGTCAGACCCATACCGCAAATTGGACATTTACCGGGATGAGACTCTTTAATCTGAGGATGCATGGAGCATGTATAGAAAATCTCGACTTCTTCTTTAGTATGGACTTCATTTTCATGCTTATGGGCTGAGTCTTCACATGAGAACGCAAGTAAGCTTAAACATATATAAAAAATAAGATTAAATTTATTCATATTAAATCCTTTATTAATGAACCATGAGGGAGTCACCAGCAATATAGCGATAGTTAAGTTTGGCCAACCTCAATAGAGCAACTAAATTCACTTTATCTATTCTTTGATTTTGATACTGAAGCTCTGATCTAAGAAGCTCTAAGTAATCCGATTGACCACGAACATAGGATTTAGAGATGATATCTCTCGATGTTCTCGAAAACTTAAGGGTACTCTCATTTAAAATATGGATCTGTCTTTGAAAGTCTTCAATTTCGGTTTTAATTCTTAAAAGAGCGTGAGGCTTTGATTTTTTATAATATTCTAGCTTCTTTTGGGCCGATAGTTTTTGGTAGTAAGACTCTTCCTTTTCACCAAATCTTTTGGAACTGGTAGGAATCTCAAAGGTTAGAGAGGCCCCCACGAAATCACCTAGACCGTCGATATCATTTCTCTTTGTATAGTTAAATCCCACTTCGACATCGGGGATCATATTTCTCTTCTTGGCAACCCAAGCCGCTTCAGCTGATTTATATTCTTTTTCAAGATTTTCAAGTTTATAGTCTATGACAGTCTCGTCTTTACTTACTGTTAAGGATTTCCAAATTTTTGGATCTATAACAATCTCTATAAGCTCAGCAGATCCTAATATCTCTGAGATTTCTATATCAATGACTTTGATTTGGGATTCAATATTCGATAATTTTGACTCCAATTCAGATTTTCTAATTTGGATATCTAAAACCCCTTGCTGTGGAATTTTGCCATTTGAGTAGAGTCTATTAGAAACTTTCAAATTTCCTTTTACCCAATTTAAGTTTTCTTTGAGAATTCGATGTATATCTAACCACTTTTCTTTGAGAATAACTTTTTTCCATAGCTTCAAAGAGAGCTCTCTTCTTTGTAGCTCTCCCTTAGATTCAAAAGCTTCTCCTTTATAGAGCATGGCCTCTTCTAACTTTGAGAACTTTCCTGAAAAAGAAATTTTCTGACCCACGCCAATTTGCAATCCCGTCATCATAGATCGATCTGTGGAGAGATCTTCTTTGGGCAAATTCATGGCCTTTAGAGATAATTTGGGATCTCCCCAACTTCCTGCTTTCGAGGCTCCCCTTTTCATAGAGGCAGCTTCATCAAATTGAGAGCGAACGAGTTGATGATCTTGTAATAACAGCAGGGCTTCACTAAATTTCACTTTCTTAGTTTCGAGCTCTTTATTCTTTGCCCAAAGATTGGGAGATAAAAGTACTAAAAGGATAATCCATCTACACACGATTTCACCTTGAGTTAAAATTAAACTTAAAAGGAATGAGAAATAATGGAGAGGCTTAAATCAGGAACTGATCTTTTAGGATGTGAAGACGTAATTGAGATTTAATATTTTCACGAATGTGACTATATTCTGGAATCTTAGGAGGAAAATCCTTATATACTTTTGGACTCAATCTATCGCTATTATAAAGAAAAGCAATATTCAGAAGTGGAAGGGAGTCAATCTTTACGAGCTCTGCTTGGTCTTTAAAGAGCTGATCGTGAAAACAACCTAGAACAGCTCCGTCATCAAGGCATGAACTTGAAGAATGCTCTTCATTTTCACCTTGATCACTTTTAGAAGAACTTCCCTTACAACATGAATGATCAAGGGCCATAGGTTTACGATCAGAAGCCGTTCTCTCCTCTTTCGTAGAGACTTCTTGATTCAAACATTGAACTTCACAAGTTACGGCTCAAATTTGATGGGTAAGAAAGAGAATGAATATAAGGAGAAAATAAATTCTTTTCATATCAGTAATTACTCTAAGGTCTATAATAGCATAGTCATCAAGCTTTCCCCTAATCATCTCACTATCTATTTTAAGGTACTTACGACTTTGTAGACTTTTTAATCAGCTCTAAGAGTTCATTAATCTTAGTACTCGCTTCGTCTTCGTTGCCCGACTTCATTGCTGAAAGTAAGCAATGATGAGCATGGCCTTCCAAAATTTGCATCTCTAAAGATTTCAAAGCACTTCGTACTGCTTTAATCTGAGTCAGGATTTCCACACAATACTTCTCTTGTTCAACCATATTCTTGATACCACGAACCTGACCTTCAATGCGGTTGATACGTGTAAGTTGTGATTTATGGACAGCATGCTTTAATTCACTCATATAGACCCTTAAAAATACCCACTATGGGTATAGGCATAATGAAGTAAAAAATCAAATCATATCCCCTCAATCTGGTCATAATTCAATAGATTTTGTAAGATCATGCCCTTTCTAACTCTGACTCAAGGAATAATTGTGCTTAATTTCAAAGAAAAGCCCATTGTCGCAGTCATTTACCTACGCCCTCTCTTAGGCTATCCCGATCATCCAGGACTCGATGCTGTTATCGAGATGGCGATAGAAGATCTCAATATTTTAAAGAAGTGTGGAGTTGATGCAGCTCTCCTAGAAAATGAACACGATAGACCCTATACCTTAAAGGCATCAAAAGAAGTGATTGCTTCCATGGCAGTTGTTGGACATGCTTTAAAAAGAGAAGCTCCCGAATATTGCCTAGGATCAGAATTTCTAATCAATGATCCCGAAGCTTCTCTTGCTGTGGCCAAAGCATCACAACATCAATTCATTAGAACAGATTACTTTGTCGACCGAATGTCTCGTGAAGAATATGGAGGAGAAATAGAAATTGATCCCAAAGGCCTTATTGCCTATAGAGATAAAATTCAGGCTCAAAACATCCAATTATTAACTGATATTCAAGTCAAATACGCCACGCTTCTTGAACAAAAGAGCCTCGCTCAATCCGCTAAAGAAGCTTTTGAGCACCAAAGTAGCGCTGCTGTTGTATCTGGAAAAATAACAGGTGTTGCTCCTGAACAATCTGAAATTATAGAGGCCAAGTCTGGTGCACCAGAGCTTCCTATTCTTATCGGCTCCGGACTCAATAGAAAAAATATACCTGAGCTCTTTCCCCATCTTGATGGAGCGATTGTGGGAAGTGCCCTTATGAGTAATACCAGAATGGACTATGAGAAAGTAGCTCCCTTCATGGATCTCATAAGAAAGTATCGGAATTAAGCTATGTTTAATTTTGTAGGAGATGCAGGAATTGATCACTACACAGTAGAGAATCTTAAAACTCTTGGTGGATGTTCATTAAATGTAGCCACTCATTTTAAGAGAAACTCTGGCGATAAAGCGACTCTCTTCTACCCATCAATCATAGAAAATCAAATAAGAGAACATTGTCAAAAAGTTGGTATAGAGGCCTTTCCCTTATTAAGAACAGGGAAAGTGCCAACTCAGCATATAGAACATGACTCTCAAGGTGAAAAAAAATTTACTCTCTACGAGCCTGGAGTTATCGAGAACTTTCAATTCTCCCCTGAAGAGTGCTCACAATTAAAAACCATAGAGGGAGCTTTAGTTATTCCTCTATATTCTCAAATTCTGTTTTTCGTTGATCAAGTGATAAGCATTCATCCCGGCCCTTTTTACTTTGATTTTCACGATGCCGTTGACTTTAAAAAAGACTTTAATCAAATTAGGCCCTACTTAGAAAGGGCGCACTTTGCACAATTTGGCCTCTCACAAACAGAGAAAGATAATGAATTAAAAGAGTTACTCTTGAATTACGCTTATAATGAGAAGATCCAACTGCTTATCACCTCTTCTCATCACGAAATTCTTTATTTTGATACTCAAGAGCTTCATCAATTTAAACCCATAAAACTTGAGAGAATCGTTGACTCTACCGGTGCAGGGGACGCCTTCCTTGGTGCATTCTTGGCCAGTCTTTCAAAAAAGATACCTCCAAGAGAATCCTTAGAGCAAGCCTCTCTTTATACCCATAAAGTCTTGCTAAAAAAAGGTAGCCTCTAGATTAGGAGAGAATCTTAGGCTTCAACGGAATGGTAAAAATAAATGTTGTACCGACATCATCATTATTAATGAAACGTAGATTTCCGCCTAGGGCCACTGCCGATTCTTTACAGAAATGTAGCCCTATTCCATGACTTGGTAGAACACTACTTCCTTTTTTAAATCCATATTCAAAGATCTTCTCTTTAAGATGTTCAGGAATTCCTCTACCTTGATCTGAAATGAGAAAGTGAACCTTATCTTCTTCTCGTTCCGTCGAAATATTTATGGGATTTCCTTCACCGTATTTAATAGCATTGGAAATCAAATTCTCTAGGATTCTTGTTACAAGAAGCTCGTCTGAACGAATGACAATATCTTCAACATCAGCCGATATCATTTGATGATCAGAAATTAAATACTGCATATTTTGAATGATGCTCGAACTCATTTTCTTTAGATTGATTTCATCAAATTTTGAATGCCCATTCTCATTATTAACTCGGGAAGAATTCAACATTTCATCAATAATGATGAAAACTCTTCTTAAATTATTTTGACAACGAAGAAGAAGTCGATGATTAGGATGATTGAACTCCTTAGTACGATTCTTCAACATATCTAAACTTGTTTTGACGATAGAGACTGGATTTTTAAGATCATGAACAAAGTATTTAAGACTCTCCATTTCCCCTTCTTTATCCTTCAAAAGAAAGTTCTTAATCATCTTATCTGAGAGCATCGTCTGTATCTGAGAAGCAAAACCTTTTAATATATTTCTTTGTTGATGAGAATAGTTACGAGGTTTTCGATCGGCTACAAAGAGAGTTCCTATCTTGCCCCTACTCTCTAAGATAAGGGGCATACCTAAGTAAGACTTCATAAAAGGCTCTTTCGTGACAAAGGAAGAGTCCTTGAATCGCGAGTCTTCATCTGAATTATAAACATGAAAGCATTCGTCACTAACTAAAGTGTACTCACAGAATGATCCCTCTCGACAGAAACGGTCATCTTTAATAAATCCCATTTTCCCTAATAGATGAAGTTCCTCATCATCAGCGAGACAAATCCCTCCCATAGGGCTTTCTAAAATTGAAGAAATCAACTCTATAGTTGCATCAAATACATCTTTATCCCTACGACTATAGAGGTCGACATCTATCGCTGTCTCTTTTAAAAACTGATTCATAAAAACTCCCACCATTATTTTATTCCAAAAGGAATAAAAGGCAAGTCTAAGCAGCCTCTCGCACAGCAGTAAGAGTTTGTTTTTTCGAAAGGGTTAATCTATTTTTCCAAAGAAAATGGTATTTTTCGGCCACCTTGTAGGCATAATCGGAATAGCGGTTATTGTGAAAGATATGAACCATTTCTTCATTCAAGTCTTTTTGGGAGAATTTCGAATAGGCTGAAATTTTATTAAGACCAAGTCTTTCAAAGAAAATATCGGTTTTAACTTTAACTACACCACAAGTAATCATATGCTCAATTCCATAGTCTTGATGATGATGAATCACTAAAGTCATTACGAGATCTCTAAAGAGCTCGGTCATCTCTTTACTTCTGATTTTTTTAATGTCTGGTGTTTGCGCCCATGAGTAATCAAAAGATACGCGCTCCCCTCTATTTTCGGCTTTATCTATGATTTCATTCAGTTCGTTTAAACATTCATAATGCCCATCATTTCCGACTAAACTCAAAGCGGGGAACTTTAAATGAAACTCTCTACACTTATCAAGAGTAACTGACTTATAACCAAATAAAGGCTTGAGTCTCAGCCCTTTTTGGCAAACCATAAGATGAGTACCAAAGAAGTCTGCTTTATCCGATGAAATCACATTGCTACCATAAACAGAACCATAACCATCAAATTTCATTTTCATAAGGTCTGCATACAGGGCCCTTACATCTGGATCATCCCAATGGTCTTTTAAGTCTTCAAGTACAACAATTTGCAAGTCATCTATATTCATTTCACTCCCCTATGAATTACTCATAGAGGCCCATCGGTAAAATTCCTATCGGAATTAACGATTTTTAAGAAGTATAGAAAATTTTATATTCGTAAATATTATCTCCTTGTCGCATGCACTTGGTTTTAATGGCATAAGATCTAAGGAAATTTAGATAATGGGGAAAAGAGCCAAAGACTCCTAATTTAGTGATACAAGTTAAAGAACTACCGACCTCTTTAACGTCAAGATAGTCCAATGCCAATTCAGTAGGCTTTGAACCTATGGATATACCGTCTTTTTCACACTTTGTTATAAAGTAATCAAAATTCTGATCAAATTTATCACTATGGTTTTCACAGATATCAGCAAAGAGATCAATTACATTTGAATGGCTTCCTAGGTCTTTACCAAGACCTTCTTCCTTATTCACAAAATAGGACATCTTTCCCATATTGATAAAGTCTGCCTCTTTCATTCCAAATTTGGCCAATAACGAACATAGGTCGCGAAGAACTCCAATATTCATTTGTCTATCTGGTGAATCAAAGAAACGCGGATCAACCTGTAACTCGCGTAAAATAGTATTTCTAAATTCACTTCCGAATTTCATTTCAATATAAGTTAAGCAATTGATAATCGTTCTAGATTTACTAAATTTAGCAAAGTCATATTTGCGAGGTAGAGTATACTCATTACCAAAGTATAAATTACGGATTTGATTCAAATCCAATGATTCACTGAAGAGTTGATTCATACTTATTCCGACTTGATTCGTCAGAACATCTAGCTGCCCTAATTCAAGAGCTCCCTTTCTCTGCTTCATTAGGGAAAATGATTCTTGCGAAAGATCTAATAACTTTCCCATTCCTGTATCATCCAAAAGAAGTGTATTTTGGATTTGAATCAATTTCTCCCAGAGGAGCTCATTAAGGTTTAAACTCATACATTTATGGCATAATTAAATTCATCAACCTTGGTAACTTTAACCCCTTTCATTGAGAAGAGTTTAGAAAGGGCCTGTCCAATGGCCTTCGTTTTATAGTTAATATAGGTTTTGAGAGCTTCACGCTCTTCAAGAGAGAATTTTAAGCTAGGGATTAGTGTGACTTCAAAGCGTTTACCAACTTGCTTGATATCAAAGAAAGTTTCTTGCTCACTAATATAGGACATAAATTCCTTATGAGATGAAGATTGGGCATAAATGGTTTCGGCCATTTCTTCTATAAAGAATTTTACAGAGGAATTCATTAATTCCTTCTTCGTAAGATTTGAATTAACAAAATCTATTGTATTTCTTAATAATTCAAATGGAATTTTATAATCTGGTATAAGAATGAAGTCTCTATCAATTCTTCGTAAGGATAATTCCTCTTCATAAGTCTCCATGAGATCGTACTTTTCTATCGTATTAAGAAGGGGAAGAATATCTTTAACCGTTACAAATCGATCAAGATTGAGTCGCCCCATTTTGAGCTCCTCACCACTAAATTCTTTGGGCTCATTAAAAAAGAGCTTTCCTGTCTTATAAGTGAGATCAGGGTGTAAATCAAAGCTCATACAGAACTGATACCATAGAACAGCATCTGGGCCTAGAGAGGCATTTTCTAATTTAGATACAGTCCCTTGAGTAATCCCCAAAGCCTGAGCAAATTCTTTTTGATTCATTCCAGATGTTTTACGAGCCGCTCTGAATATTCCTGATAATTTAGCCCTTGTGTCCATTTCTTCTTATTCCTTTGTCTTTTTGTAATTATTCCGATTAGAATTTACTCACATTCGATATTATAATACCGATAAGCCGTAAAATATATATGTACCACATTTTTACAAATCCGAACAAAAAGAGAGCTAGATGAGCGCACCAAAGCTAGATAACACAACTTCAAACAAACAGTATTTAGAACGAACTCAAAGGAATCACTTCTTCATTGGAGATGAATTAGGCCAACAGAGAATAAAAGAATTGAAGATTGGTGTAGCAGGCTTAGGGGGAATGGGCTCTAATATTGCTGAATACTTAGCTCGACTAGGAGTAGGTTCTCTAAGTCTTGCAGATGCTGATACCATCGACCTTTCCAATATCAACCGACAAGTTATCGCTAACCTTTCTACTCTAGGTAAGAGGAAGATAGATGCTTCCATTCATGAAATAAAAAATATCGATCCAGAGATTCAGATCAAAGAATTTGCAGATGGTGTGACAAAAGAAAATGTTTATGAGTTCATCAAAGATTGCGACTTCATCGTAGATGAGATTGATGTCTTCCCTGTTGAAGCTCATCAGATTCTTCACAAAGCTTGTCGTGAAAAGAATATTCCCATCTATAGTGCTTATGTCATTGGTCTTGGTGTCCACTTCTATAAATTCCATGGAAACGAATTCACTTTCGAAGACTTTCTAGATGTGGGTCCAAACGAGTCTCCCCAAGATAAACTCGATAAAATTATAGATAGCTTCATGTCAAAGAGACCTGAATATTTAGGAATAGAAAATCTCAATGAATATAAGAAAATGGCCTTAAAAGAGGGAGTACCTATTTTTGGGCCCTCATGTCTTCTCGGCCACACTATTGTTCTTTCGCGAATTCTTTGCGACTTTCTCGATTGCAACCTCTTAGGCACTCAACTTCCTAAAACTCCAGTCATGCCAGAATTCGTAAAAGTGGATTTAATGACCTTAGAAATTAGCGTCGAAAACTACCTTAAAAAGTAAAACCATGACTCTCTAAGTGAGGAAAGTGTCCTACATCGTAGGACACAATATTTTGCTTCCCCACTATTTCTTCCAACTGTAGGCGATCCCGTTTGGATATCAGAGGATCTTTTAGACCAATATGAAAAGTAACCTTCTTATAATTCTTTAACTTCAACTCATTATTATAAGATTGAACCAATTCATTCACAGCCTGTATCAAGGATTTTTCATCCATAGGTGCTGCTTTATCGGCAAGGCCTTTATATTTTTCATAATCTTGAGATGATTCAAAATAGAGCTTAAGGTATTCGGGGTATATGTCAAGAAGTGCATTGAATGTAGCCCAAAAATGATCGACCGTTGGTTCTTTCTTTAAAGTATGCACCCAATTTCTTAATTGAGACTTCTCGGTTTCTTCAGAAGAAGGAGAAGAAATAAAGTAAGAAGACGGTTCACAATCAACAGCGAATTCAAAGAGATTGCTAAGGGAATGAAAGAAATTAAAAGTAGGAGCTATAAAGTGCACTTCTTTTATTTTGTCTAGAGTATCCTGCGGTAACTCGTTAACTAGGAATGCACCAAAACTATGAGCATAGAGAATTATCTCATGGCCTTGTTTAATTTGTTCTTCTAGGTACTCTTTTCCAGCCGATACAAGCTCTACGATATAATGGGATTGACCTTCCTTTACATAAGGTTGTTGCCAAAATTCTATCGGACGCGGTAATGGCCAATTCATTTCGACTTCTGCATGGGCACCAGGACCAAAATGGAAGAAAATCTCTCTTTGCATAAGCTCATTTATATCATGCTTTTCTGACAAAAAGGAGCATTACACAGAGCAAAAGAAACTATTTGTAAGATGCTCCCTATTTGACGACTCGTTATAAAGATTTGATCATAAGTTATGAAAAAAATTAATTTAATCCTTATCACTCTTGTTACAAGTTTTATCTCTCTTTCTACGCTTTCTAAAGCGAGTAATTCCAAAGAAAGCTCTCGCGTAGAAAAACACGCAAATGCTGCCGAAATCTTCACGAATTGGCATTTCTTCGAAAATGGAAGAGGTATGACTATCTCCCCCAATCTATCTCGCTTTATGTGGATGTTAGGAGAAGATCCTCAAGCAAAGGAATTTAAGAAAGAGCTTATCGCTAAAAAAGAATATGAGAATAAAGCTGATTTTGTAACAAAGTTTATTTCAAAGAAATATGGCTTCGTAATAAAAGAAGAAAAGTTAATGGGTGTATTCAACGTCCAATATAAGCAAATGGATGTTGGAGTCTTGGGATGTACAGCGTGCCACTCAGGAAAGGCTGCTGGAGTCTTTGTTCCTGGGCTTGGAAATAAGACCATCGATACTTATGCTATCAGCCGAGATGTAGGAAGAATCCAACGCTTTTGGGGCTGGGGCAACCGCAACGAAGACTATAAGTATATCCACGAAAAATCGATGAACTTCGCGAAGGTCACAGCAGACGAGAATATTTCATCTTTAACAAGAGGTCTTGTACCTGATTCGACCATAAAAACATTCTTCTACAAAGATCACGGAATAGATTATCCTAAAGATATGGGAAGGGCTCAAGTCAAAGCCCCTCACCTTTGGGGAATAAAGCAAAAGCGAAGCCATGGAGTTTTTAATGATGGCTCTCTTAGTGGTGATAGCTACGCTTGGATCTTTGGTGCCGAACTCTTTGCCTCGGATTCAGGAGAGCACTTAAGAGCTGTACTCCCTAAAATAAAATGGTTAACCGACGAAGTTCTAGGAAATCTTCTTCCTCCTCAATATCCTTTTGAAATCCAAAAAGATAAAGTAGCGACAGGAAAAGTTCTCTTTGAAAATAATTGTATGAAATGTCACGGGGAACATCAGCGAGATCAAAATGGGCACCCTCTTTACCTAGCCCCTAAAGTGATCCCTAAACATATTGTTAAAACAGATGAAGAAAAATTAAAGGCCATCTCCCCAGAGTTCATCAAACTCGTTGAAACAGGAAGTCTTAGAGATATCCTCGAATTTAAAGAGGAGAATATTCAAAAAGGATATTTTGCTCCTAAACTTTGGGGAGTTTGGTCAAGATTTCCCTATATGCACAATGGATCTATCCCTAGTCTTTATGAAGTTCTCTTACCACCAAGTGAGAGATCGGCGATTTTCTCTATGACAGATGCTGGAGAAGAATATCGTTTCGACAAAGAACGTGTTGGTTTAACTTTATTTAATAAGAATGAATATAAGAGAAAAGAGCGAGAGGCCAAAAGAGGGAGTCGAGAAATATATTGGATTAAAAGAGAAGGGCAATCCAATCAAGGCCACTATTTTGAAAAGAGTTTCAGTAAACTTACCCACTCAGATCGTTTGGCCTTAATTGAATATTTAAAAACTCTTTAAGAAAAGCGTCGCCTTGAGAAAGGTTTCTTCTTCTGCTCGATAGCGATTGAAACCTTGGCCATGCGCCCATCGATATTCTTACCATCTAAAGAATCTATCGCAGATTGTGCCTCTTGTTTACTAAACATCTCAACAAAGGCAATACCTTTACTGCGGTTTGTTTTATAGTCCATGACTAATTTAACTTTACCGACTTTTCCAAACTTTCCAAAAATTCCAACAAGATCTTTTTCAGAAATTTTGTAGTTAAGATTACCAATATAGACCATTTCAGAATTCTTGCGATTTCTCTGACCTACTTTTTGGGGTGCTTTCTTAAACGATTTCTTTGTTTTATTCGTTTCCATAATGCCTACTTTTACAATTTGATCGCAATTTATAGCATTTACTGGTTATAAAAGTATAATTTTCAAAGCAATAGGTAGTAATTACTCAATATTTATCAAATTAAAGCTGAATTTGATAATAACAAGAGATCCTATCTTCCCCAGCAGGCTTCTTTCGAAGCAATTTCCCACCATTTTTCTCAATAGTCTTTATAGATGCTATATTCTCATCACTACATGTGAGTAACAAATCCGTAAGGTTGAGTTCATTCTTACAGAACTCTAAGGCCAAGCGTAGGCCTTCAGAAGCATGGCCCTTTCTTCTCTCAGAAGCAACGACCTCATATCCGATGTGGCCTCCAAACTCTCTGAGATGATCATTAAGCTCATGTCTAATCGACATTCTTCCCACATACTTATCATCTGAAATCATCCAAAAGTTGGAACATGGTACTAGCCCACCAAGATTTATCCCCTCGTGCATATCCTTGGCCACTTGAAAGAACTCCTCAGCAGAACTGATACCATCCCAGTTCATCCCCTTTACTTCACCTTCACGATCAATATCGGCCCAAACGGCTTTATAACTCTCCCAATAATCTAGGCAAGGTAGTACTAGGTTCATTTCTCATCTCCTACTTTTCAATCACTCTTACTCAAAATCAGCTGAATAAGCTTTATCTACTATAAGATATTTTAACAGTTGGGTGCGACAAATGTTAAGAATCTTACACACAAATTAAATAGGCGCTGCCATATTTGAAGAATTTCCACTGATATTATGAATTATCGCTAACCTTAAACTAAGGATTAAATATGAGTACACCTGAGCACAAAGAAAAAATCTGGAATCTAATAAAAGATATTAAAACAGGAATGTTAGTAACCCAAGATTCTCATATGGGAATAAAAGCTCGTCCCATGCAACTGGTTCAAGAAGAATATGATGGTAAACTCTGGTTCTTTGCTGACCTTGGTACAAAGAAAGCTCAGGAAATTGTAGATGATCAAGATGTTTGTGTGACATTTGCCGATACAGATGATCATACTTTCGTATCCCTTTCAGGTAAGGCCAGACTATCTAATGATCAAAAGAGAATTGATCAACTCTGGAACCCAATGGTTGATACTTGGTTTCCAGAAGGTAAAGAAGCCGGAAATGTAGGACTGATTGAAATTAAAATTAATCATGGAGAACACTGGGACAGCAATAAGGGCACCATTGGTTTTCTCTATGAAATGGCGAAGGCTAAAATGAATGATGAAAAACCTAATCTAGGTGAACATCAAGTCTTCTAGGATTTGACTCTTAGGTTATGAATAAGGGGGCACTTCATATTGGTGCCCCTTATAGTATCAGTATTTAAAATTTACAACGCTAAAGTATTAAAGTTAAAATCTGGAATGATGAAGCAATCATTCCTCTATATTCTTAGTAAAAAAGCCTTCTTTTTTGCTTTAATTTTTATAAATTTCTTTCAAGGAATTAAGGCCATAAACCATGACTATACTATAATCACTGAACAATGGCCTCCTTTCAATTATTTAGAGGAAAATCAGCTCAAAGGTTCTGTTAGTAAACTTGTCCTCGAAATTATGAAAGATCTTAAAATCAAGAAGACCATAGAAGTGCTTCCTTCTGCTAGGGTTATGAATTTACTAGATCAGTCACAAAAAATAATTTTCTTTTCCTATATTTTAACAGAAGAAAGAAGACCAAAATTCAATTGGATTGGCCCCGTAGCTCAGCAAACCATCTATTTCTATCAAAATAAAAAGAGTAAACATAAATTTAAATCAATGAAAGATGCCAAAAGTGCCAGTTCCATTTGTCTAAGAGATTCTGGATATGTTTATAATAGATTAATATCACTTGGATTTAAAAATTTAGATGTCAGCGTAAGTGCTGAGAGTATATATTTAAAAGCAATTCTTGGACGTTGTGAATTGGCGATTAGTGAGACAACCGAAGGTTATCGTTTTTGGATGAAGAAACTTAATAAACCAGTCGATTCACTAATTAGAACTCACCTACATCTAAAAAGTGCACCACTCTATATCATTGCCAGTAAGAATATTGAGAACTCCATCATCACTCTATGGCAAAAAAGTTTAGAGAAAATAAAATAATTTATCTAAGAGATGCACGTTTTACCAATACTTTCAAAATTGTTAAAATTAGATGAACTTTCAAACTAGGAATTAAAATGAGAATGATTGCTATAATCTTTATGTGTTTCATGGGAGCATGTGCTTCTTTTACTCAACAAGAGAAAATAGAAAATACCGAGAAACTTGATCAATTCTTTGAAAGAGCATTTCAAGAGCAAGTCAGTCGCTACCCTACATGGCAAACCTATATCGGTCTTAAAACTAATTACGGTAAACTCAATAGTAATACTAAAGAACTGAGAGAAGAGGCTTTGCAACTCGTCAAAGATCATCTCAAAGAGCTTCATACTTTTCCCTACGATGGTCTTACCTATCAAGGCCAGATTAGCTATAAACTCTTTGAGAAAACAGCAAAAGAAGAAATAGAGGGCTGGAAGTGGAGATTCCATGGAAACTACCTTAATCATAAGTATGCTTGGCACAGTAGGACCCCATCTTTCATGATCAATATGCATAGAGTGAGAAATCTTCAAGATGCTAAGGACTACCTTTCCCGACTCAAAGAATTTAAAAGGGTCTTTGCTGAAAATATTATCTTTGTTAAGGAACAACAAGAAAGAGGAATTCTTCCTCCAGCATTCGTCTATGACAAGGTCATTCATGACTCAAAAAATATAATCAAAGGGTATCCTTTTGAAGGAAATGGTCGCTCACCTCTTTATAAGGATTTTAGAAAAAAGGTAGATTCATTAGAAATAACAGAAAAAGAAAAGTCTAAACTTCGTAGAGAAGCTGCAAAGATTTTAAAAGAATATGTAGGACCTTCATATAGAGAGCTCATCACCTTTGTTAAAGAATTAAAGAGCATAAAAAAGGATAACCATGGAGCTTGGTCCCTTCCTCAAGGTGATGACTACTACCGCTTTAGACTTAAACAAATGACTACCACTGATATGACTCCTGAAGAAATTCATGAATATGGTATAAAAGAAGTAAATAGAATTCACAATGAAATGCGAACAATAATGAAAGAAGTGGGTTTTAAAGGGAGTCTTCAAGAGTTTTTCAGCTATATGAAAAATAATGACGATCAAGTTTATCCTGATTCTAAACAAGGAAGGCAAGCCTATTTAGATCGAGTTAATCAAGTCCTTTCAGAAATTAAAGAGTCGCTACCTAAAATGTTTAATACGATTCCACAAGCTCCTCTTAAAGTTAAGGCAGTGGAGGCTTTTCGCGAAAAGTCCTCAGGTATTGCTTTTTACCAAAGTCCATCTCTCTATGGAAATAGACCTGGTATCTACTATGTCAACCTCTACAATATGAAAGATGTGCCCAAGTACAAACTTGAAGGATTGGCCTACCACGAAGGAATTCCTGGACACCATCTCCAAAGGGCCATTCAATCTGAACTTGAAGGACTTCCTAAATTCAGAAGAACTGGGGGCTATACCGCCTACACTGAAGGCTGGGGCTTATATTCAGAACTCATACCAAAAGAATTTGGTTTTTATAGTGATCCCTACAGTGACTTTGGCCGTCTTGGAATGGAATTGTGGCGCGCTTGTCGTCTGGTAACAGATACCGGACTTCATTATAAGAAGTGGACAAGAGAAGAGGCTATAGAATATCTACGCAAAAATACACCAAATGCATCTTTAGATATTACGAAAGCTATCGAGCGTTATATTGTGAACCCTGCTCAAGCCACTGCTTATAAAATTGGAATGAAGAAAATTTTAGAACTTAGGACATTGGCCAAAAAAGAACTAGGTAATCGTTTTGATATCAGGGCCTTTCATGATGTCATCCTTCGTTCTGGCCCTGTTCCTCTAGATATCATGGAAGAATTAGTTAGAAAATGGATCAAATCTAGCAAAAGCTAGGGTTTTAAATATCTCTATAAGAAAATTATTTTAAGGCCTTAGCGGCCTTAATAATTCTCTCTTTTAACAGCTTAGTCCCTTCTTCCATGTGATCCCAATGATGAAGATATAGAGAAACTTTGTAATTTATCTTCTTATTCATGAGAATCATCTGCTCTTTTCTTAACTCTGATTGGATATCAATGAGGGGAAGTAAACCGTATCCAATTCCACTAATAATCGCCTCTTTAAAACTCATGATAGAAGGAAATGAACTTATGCGATCAAAATTATCAGCCGCATAATTCTCTTTTAGATAATTATGTTGAAGTTTATCATCCTTATCAAATATAACTAAGGGAGCACCTTCTAATGACTTCTTATTAATTCCCTTGCTAAAAAATTGTTGATAGAACTTCTTTGAACAAACAAGAGAATAGCTCATATCTCCTAAGTAAGTAACTGAGTGTTGAGACAATTTCTTTTCTTGTGAGCTAATACACATGTCAACCTGACCATTCTTTAAATAGCGAAGTGTTTGACCTTGATCATCTGCTATAATTTGCAAGTTCAATCGATCAGAATATTTCATTAATCTCAATACTTTTAAAAAATACGTGTCTAGACTATCCCTATTAACAGCAAGCCTAACTACAGAAGCACTTACGTCACTATTGATAATAGAACTTTCTAAACTTATGACTTTCCGTAATAAATTTAAATACTGACTTCCCTCTTTCGTTGCACGATAAGGAATGGTTCTAATTAATAACTTCTTACCGATATAAGATTCAAAGTTTTGTATTCTTTGGGTAACAGCCGATTGAGAAATCCTAAGTTCTTTAGAGGCCAATTGAAAACTTTGATTTTCAATTACAGAATCTAAGGCTTTAAGAGCATCATAATCAATCATAAGTTTTCCTTATCTATAATTAATATTATTAATTTAACTTATATAGCAAATATACGTATATTTTAATAATGAATGAAATAAATTATGAAATATTTATTAAAGGTTTCCTACTCCAAGCAAGTCTTATACTTGTTCTAGGAGCACAGAATCTCTTCATTATAGATATTGGCCTTAAAAGAAATTATCAATACTTAGCCGCAACTCTATGCGCTTGTTGTGATACCCTATTAATAGGCTTAGGAGTCTTTGGTGTAGCCACATTCCTAGCACAGTCCCCCATATTCAAGATGGTCATTTCATTATTAGGAGCAGGTTTTTTAATCTATTATGCTATTTTAAAACTAAAGAAAGCATTCGCTAAAACTATTAATCAACAAACAAAGATGAGCCAACGGCTGTCAAAAAAGAAAGTTATTGTCGCCACCTTAAGCTTCACTTTACTCAATCCACATGTATATTTGGATACCTTTATTTTAATTGGAGGCTTCTCTATTCAGTATCAAAGTATGTCCAACAAACTCATCTTTGCTCTTGGAGCTAGCTCGTTTTCAGCCCTATGGTTCTATGGACTAGCTCTTTTTTCTTCCAAATTCAACCGCATCTTAAATAATCGAAAAAGTGAAAAGGCCATGACCATTATAACCTCTCTTATACTCATTTATCTTGCTTTTAATCTATTATGGTTTTCGGTAAAGAGCGCTTAATCTTATCGCTAAAAAAGCCTAGTTTTCTCTTGTTCCCAGTGGTTAAGAAGTCTATATACTCTCCTTTCTTTCTTCTTTGTAGAACGGTAATAAAAGAAAGAAAAAAGACAAGGTGATAGAGCAATAAGTACTCCCCAAAATGGGCTATTTCTCTTCATTTTTATATATATTAGGAAAATTTGAAAAGAAATGAACGCTAGAATTATCAGATAAATTCCCCCTCGAAAAACAGCATTTCTCTTTTTACCCTCGGTAATAAAACTTCTTTTATCTGAAATATTCATTTTCAATTCATTTATAAAGTCGAAGAAATCAAATTCTAAGAGATGAAAATCTCTTACAATTTGTACATTTTTAGACTCTTCTTTGTTTTTAAGAATAATGACTTGATCATAAGACTTATATGAGATTAAGCTCAAATCAACGACTAAATTTTCATAGGGTATGAATATATAATCTAATTCATTTCCTTCATTATTAATTAGGCCTCCATTCCCATAATTAAGGCAAACTAGCCCATCCTGTGAAGTTCCAGCGATTAAACTTTTGAAAGGCAAAAAAGAATTCGTTTTATTCTTCTTTATAAAATAGAGATTAATAACTATTACAATAAGAGCAGAGAGAAAGATGATCAAAGGAAAGTAATCCCTCTTTTGATCAGAAAGACCAATATAGGAAATAAAAAACATTCCAATGAGAAATAAAATTATAGAAAAGAAAAACAAGAACAAAGTAATTTTCCCTACCGCTCTATAGGGAAGAATTTGACCTATATATTCCTTTTTAAGCGAATACCTATCGTACACTTCGTCTTTATTCATCGTTCCTCTTATTAATAGATCGATTAGAAATAGAATCCTATATATTATAGGCCATCCATTAAAAGAGACTAAAACTTATCAAAAAATAAATACTCAAATTTTCTTGATTAACACTATTCTTTAGGAAGTTCTTCATAAGACTTAATATCCATTAGGCCTTCTTCCCAAGAAGCTTTACGACTTACAAAGAGGTGAGCATTTGGAACGATTTGAACATCAGTATCTAAACAACCTGCCGGGACAACAATGAGTTCTCCGTCATTTTGTATACTAGGCAGTGCAGACCCACATAGGGAACAGAAGCTTTTAATATGCCTTGTGTTTTTAAGCTTAAAAACTCTAACTTTCTCCCTTCCCTTTTCCCAGGTAATACTTGCAGAGCTTGAAAATAAATTTGCAGCAAATGCACTGCCTGTGTCTTTTTGGCAATATCTACAATGACAGAGGAAGAACTTATCAAAATCCCCTTCCATCATAAATTGAATTTCACCACAAGAGCATGACCCCTTTTTAATCTTACTCATGATTAACCCTTAACCATGCAATATAAGTAGATGGACCTCTTTCATTTAGTTTTACAACTTTATCTACGACTTTAAATTGATGGGCGCTTAATTCTTCTTCTAAATCGACTTGAGAAAGAATACGCCTATGAGGAAAAACTCTTTTTCCATCGACTACTTTCCATTCCATATCCCAAGAGTCCTTACCTGTACTCCAGAGGATATCTTTTTCTAGTAAAATATGTTCCTTAGAAAGAAGATCACTCATATCCTGGGCTGCAATCATCGTATGAATAAATAAATAGCCTTCGCTTTTGAGAATATTTCTTATTGCTGAATAAATATGACTCCGCTCTTCATTGTGTACAATACAATGAAGAAAGGAACTATCAACCACAAGATCAAATTTATTATTCCCACTATATTCACAAATATCTTGAACTTGAAAATTCGCCTGTACATCAAGCTTTAAAGCATTTTCATTGGCCAACTGAATAGCTTCTGAAGAAATATCATAGCCTGTTGCTGAAAATCCCTTTCTTGCTAAAAAGAGCGCAGCTGTACCTGAACCTGTTCCCAGATCTAATGCACTCTTGCCCTTAGCCTTAGGAAAATACTTACTTATATTCTTATTTAATTCTAGATTAATATGATGTTCATAGATAGATTCCACATCAACTTGCCCATCCCAAGTGACCATTCCTCTTTGTCTCAGGCCTTTATAAACTTCATCATGCATTTCATAATACTTCATTGATTCATCCTTAAAGGTTAATTGTGGAAGTTTTCTTCTATTCAAAATTAATTAATATTATATAGGTCGATTAAATAATTACCATTTCTTTCGCTTAACTTACTAAAAAAAACGGGCTAAGCATCTGAAATTAAAGGTACCAGAAGTAGAATTATGCTTAAATAATGAACACCCTAAGAATTTCTTTCTTAAGACCTATATACAGCTCTCTTATTTTTCTATAATCACTCAAAGCCTAATTATACGCGACGATATGGAGAACTCATGAAAAAGCTCTTACTTTTATGCCTCAGTCTACCAATTCTAAACGCCCAAGCTGCTAGTATTATCATGTCGAAAAGTCTGATTATTAATTATGAAGTTTCAAATGATGGATCGAAAATCTCAAATAGCAATTATACAAGCTATAGCACTCACTCTCATGTGATCAATTTCGATATTTTAGAAAAAAATGAAGATGGTCAATTTATTTATGAGAAGAACTTACCTTATTCTTCAATCCATAAGAATAAGGCAAATGGCACTGATTCAATTGAAGAACAGAAGCTTATGAATTATTTAAATGCAGGCCTCCATAGTGGATTTTCATCTACAAAAATAGGAATGAATGGAGATTACTCCGATTTAAACGATTTGATTGACGATTCAGTTGAAAACTATCTTCAAGAGCATGAAAAATCGATTCTTTCAATATTTGATTACAGAAGTGAGTTTTATCAATATCGAGATTACAAAATAACTCATCAATTAAAAGTAGGTGAAGAAACTTGCGAAAAAAGTAGAAAGAACAATATATTCAAAAGAATACTCAAAAAGAATAAACTTATCTGCCAAGTCGATATTGAAGTTCAAACCTTCTTCGAATTCGAGACAAAATTTAGCAAGTAGAAAGAAGATGAAGTATTTTAAATCAAAAATACAGAAATCTGTGTACCTTGAGGCTCAACTTGGTGTAGTAGATAGACAATGAATTTTACCGATCACTTGGTCCTCGCCCCTATTCGGGGCGTAACCAACTATGTTTACCGCAATGCTTTGGAGCAGACCTTCTCTGGCGCTGATAGCGCAATTGCTCCTTATATTGTGACCAAAGAATCTAACGAGCTCAATCAAAGACAACTTCATGACGTTCTCCCAGAAAAAAACCTTCTTCCCACAACGGCTCAAATTTTAACTAAGGAAATTGACCAATTCTTATATGTAGCCGACATTTACAAAAGTTTTGGCGTTAAGAAAGTTAACTTAAATATGGGATGTCCCTACCCCATGGTCGCCAATCGAAAAAAAGGCTCCGGACTTCTTCTTCATCCAAAGAAAGTAGAAAAACTACTAACAGGAATTAAAGAGAAGTGTCCCATCGAATTTACGGTAAAGATTCGACTAGGACGAGAAGATGTTTCAGAGATCAAAGAAATCATACCTATGATCAACGATCTAGAAATTCATGACTTCACCATCCATGCTCGCTATGGAAAACAAATTTACGTCGGTGGAGTTGATCTCGATGCCTTTGAGGAGTGCTTACCTCTTTTAAAAAGACCACCGTGTTATAACGGAGATATAAATTCCGTTGAAGATATTTATGCTTACAAGAGAAGATTCCCCCAAATCAAACGATGGATGGTAGGACGGGCTGGGCTTTCTAATCCCGCCCTCATGGCCCAAATCAAAGGTCAGAAGTTTAACGAAGAAACTTATCTTACCAACTTCATGCAAATGCATAAACTTATGAGCGAAGAATATCTGTCCATGGATAATGCAAAATCAGACTATCTCCAAAAGATGCGTGGTCATTGGCAGTATTTCAAGGATATCTTTGTTAACGAGCATAAGGTCTATAAGAAAGTAAAAAAAGCAAAGTCTATTGATCACTACAATGATGTCGTTAAATGGATCTTCGAACAGGATATTAATCCAGCGTTTCTCGACTAAATGAGACCATCCTAAGGTAAATCAATGAAACTAAGTCCATCAGATATACAGTCATTTACTTTGGCACAATTCAATACTTATGATCTAAAAGGTCTTGAAATAAATGAAGAAATCGCTCTCAAAAGTCTTAATAAGGACTTTACCAAAGAGATTAATGACTTAAATAGGGAAAGTACTAAAAAGGCCAGACATCTTCACTTCAAAGTAAAAGGGACAGTACCTAATGACTACGCTGAAAAAAGATTAAAACTAGATAACGAAAAGAGTATTATTTATGGAATCAGAAATATGGGGGCTAACCCAGAGCTTCCCTTTATTAATCTTATTCCAAATTTTGAAATTACTTCAAAAGAAATCGCCCTTTCTCTCTATGAAAATATAAAAGAAGAGTTCAAGGCCTTCTCCCCTCTTTATCTAAGTTTTCACACAAGCAATATAATCAACGCTGACTTCTTTGGCTCCATTTACATGGTTGCAAAGACTGAGCATGTAAAAGAAAAGAATCCTTGGCCAATGGAAGATAAATTAAGCTTTTCCCCTATCCATGATGATTCCTACTACGACTGGTACCAAAAAGAATATGAACAATTCCATAAAGAAGTCCCTGCTCTCAGAGAAAGAGTAACTCTCAATAGTAAAGAGACAATGGCGTACTCTTTAAGCCAAGGTCTTCTCAAGTTCATTGAGATTAATGGTGAACGTATCGGCCTTATTGCAGCAGAGAAGAGTCAATTCCTTGGTCACTCTGGATTATACTTTAATGAAATTTTCATCAGCAAAGAGTGGAAGGGAAAGGGCATTGCGAAGGCCATTCAACGAAAGTTTATTCAATCCTTCGTCCAAGATTTAGACTATATCTGGGGAACGATAGATTCTGCCAATCTCCCGTCCTACAGAACAGCTCAAACAAATGGAAGACGCCCCATTCGCTATGAAGCGTTTATCAATCTTAAATAGAGAAACTAATTTTTTTTCAAGATATAAAAGAAAAGTAGTGGCTCGTTTCCTATTCTAAAAAAACAAGTTCAATACTTTTAAAAGGACTTCAGGTTTCCATACCATACCGATATCAGAACTCAAGTCATCCAATCCTGTTTTCTGAACACTACTATATTTATCTCGATCTATCGGGGAAAGCTTAACTCTACCAGAATAAACACCAAGAAAAGAATATAATTTACCGGAAGAGATTAATTGCCCCGGCTTACGATGTTCTATAAAAACAGGAGCGCCAGACATACCTCCTCGTGTTGCTGAATCAATTAAGAAACAAGGTAAATTATCATCATACATTTTATATTGGGGTAAACTAGATATGATTCCTTGTTTGGCAAGAGGTAAATGCGATCCAGGACTATAGCCGAATGGAAATCCTATTACCAATATATTTTCAGCAGGTCGAATAGCTTCTTCATCATGTGTTCCTATTTTTAGGATATAGGGCTCTGCCATTTTTTCAATTATTTCAAAATCAATTTCTACAGCAGCAACATCATAAATCTGTGTTTCGCTTTCACAGTACTTAAACAACTCTACATTCTCTCTCTGTAGGGGTATTGATACTTCTTCATATTTGTTATTTTTAACTTTTATATTTATCAACGCGTTTTCAATATTGTAATCGATTCTTTTAGTAAATGGGTCAATACCTGAAAAAACATGATAATTAGAAATTAGAAAGTAGCGTTGTTTCATAAAAACTAAGAACCCTGTCCCATGAGTAACAACTTTACTATTTGAAACTAGCTTCAGATTAAAACATGATTTATAAACGTCAGTTAAATCTTTGTAGGGTTCATCCATTTTACCTTCCTTACTCTTGGGTAACTCTATATCTTTTGTGAATTAACTTAAACGAATCGTAAAAAAATGGAATTAACATTATCCAGTAATGAGTGAAATCTACGTTAGGAGCATAGTAACAAAGTATAAGAAGGACTCCGATAGAAATAACTATTTCCCACACTAAACGCCAAGTTAACTCTTCTTCCTCATGAGCATCACAATATAGTCCTATAAAACTAATCAGCCCAGAAGGATAGATTAATATACATGAGTCTAAAAATAGTTTGATATCTATAATACTATCCTGAGTGGAATACCATAAATATAAACTAACCACTAAACCGACTAGGAAGGAGTCCCAAAAGAAACCGGTGACAAAAAGATTAAAGTTAATCCTAAACTTACTATTTTCGGCCATAAAACGAGAAATTAAGCTATTTAACAAAGCAATAATCATCACCGAAAATAAAAATACGATGATATCAGGAACTTCAGTGAGACCTAACATATTTTTTAAAATGAGAACAAAAAATACTGTTAATAACAAAATAAGTAAGCTTAAAGAAATTGAAATCAATCTATTCACGACTTGCTACCTTCAATAAGTTTTAAAATCACCATCATAAATTAATATCCTTTTTCATATTTTAGATAGTATAACCTCAAAATAAAAAAAATGAGATAATCGAACTAACAAGATTTCTTGACTAAAAAACAAGACGTTATAAGTAAGTAAAAAACTATCTCCTCTCATTATCACTCGATAAGAGCTTTATAGCGAAGGATGAATGGCAAGATACACAAGACTTTAAAACTAAATTAAAATCTTGTTTCATGATTGTATATTCCTTCTTCTTAACGCTTAAGTTTAACCTAGCAACATTCTTACTCAAGGCTCGCTTCATCATTAAGAATCCAGGATTAAGGTCATTTTTATTAATTGTAAAGTTATGCTTCGTAAGTTCAGCCAATTCACCTGTATCTCGTTGTACAACTTCAAAGTCCTGATTAGTGAGTCCACTAGAAATATTTGAAATCAATCTAAGAAAAGCTATCATTTTGTTTGAAATATTCTTCTTTTTATCTGCAGACACAAATATCACTTTTCGAGAATCTGCGATATTAAAAGAATCTCTGCTTTCTTTCTCCTTTGATTCTACAGATTGCTGAACTAGTAATAACGTAACTATACCATAAAAGACTTTTAGTATTTTCCACATAATAATTCCTAAATTTCCATTCTTATTTCATTAGCCATATTTTTTCATCTACAACCGAGCACCCCTTTAGGCCTTTGCTCAATCTTATAACCTCCTTTAGCTCAATACTTGAGTACTGAGAATATGAACTTTCAATTTCGTGGTCTTCAATACTGAAGGGCGGAGATTGATAATTATTGTCTTCAAACAAATAAGTAATGAGTAACTGAGGAGATAATTTACTAATATGCATGATATGCTGGTAGTACTTTTCTCTCATTGTATGAGGTAGTGCAACTAGCGAAGCTCGGTCATAAACAGCATCAACATGACCAATCTCATCTTTATCAATCTGAAAGAGATCACCTACAAGAATTTCAAGCGACTCAGAATAATAGCTCTTACAGTTCTTCAGTTGACGAATCTTTGGTTCTATATTCAAACGACTGAATAGCTCAATAACTGCTTTTTCGAATAACTCAACACCGATCACTCGAAAACCACTATTTAATAAATAGTCAATATCTAACGACATTCCGCACAGTGGTAGAAGAAGTCTGTCATTCGTCTGAAGACTTAAATAGAGAAGGTTTTTTTTTAGAAGTTCATTCCCTCCTTCTTCATGGAAGCTAATATTTCTATCGGTCCATCTTTTTACCCAAAATTCGTTTTCCATAATTAAAGCTCCTTTTTTAGTTGAAATAGAGTTTTGCAATTTGTACAGTAACACTTCAAGTTAACTTGAGGTCAAGTCTTATGGAAAAATTAAAAAATCTAGATATTGGAGAGGTATCAAAAAAGTCAGGTTTACCAACATCAACCATTAGATATTACGAGGAAAAAGGCCTTATAAAATCAACAGGTAGAAATGGCTTAAGAAGGCAATTTAGTTCCAATATTTTAGAGCGTCTCTCATTAATTGCTTTAGCACGCTATGCAGGATTCTCTTTAGATGAGATCTCTAGGATGTTTTCCCCAAACGGAAGCCTTAAAATAGATCGTGAGCAACTCTTAGAGAAGGCCAATGAATTAAATCAAACAATAAAGAAAATTAAAGCAATGAGAGATGGATTAATTCATGTCGCCAATTGCCCCGAGCTGGATCAATTAAATTGTCCTAAATTTAAAAAATTAATAAAAAAAGCTGGAGGCTTGAAAAAAAGAGAAAAATCTGGTCTTCGCTTTGATAGCTAACCCGCCATTAGAATATTTTATTTGAAAAGATCAATTCTAAACATCGGCGTGGTCGATTCGTTGTAATAAAATCAACGCCCTTTTTGAGATACTTTTTTATTTTTGAATCTTTATCTTTCGTATAAACTCCCACAAGTTTACCTTTATCTTGTAAGCACTTCACTTTCTTTTTGTGGATATACTTAGCACTTACCATGTCAAAGTCTTCAAATTTAGAGAAGTATCCAAATTTCTGTAATTTCACAGTCGCTACATTTTGATAAAAAGGAGACTTCATTCTAAGCATATTTACTTGCCTTAGAGTTTCACCATCAAATGAAATAATAAAAACTTTTTCTGGATAGTTTTTAAAATACTCTTCGATTAATTCAAAGTCAGAAAAACGAGGCTTATCTTTAAATTCGATAAAGAGCTTAGTCTCTCCATGACTTAAAACTTGCAAGGCATCATTCAAAGTGGGAATAGGCTCCCCATTAATGAGTCTACAATGAGATTGAATTTGAGACAGAGAAAGATCTTTTACCTTCTCTCCTATTGGACAATTCACTCCTGAAACTAAGCGCTTTAACTTCTTGTCATGATAGACAATCGTTTTACCATCCTTCGTATGGAGTAAATCAAACTCAATAGCATCCACATCGTTTCTCATCGCTGCTCGAAAAGCAGCAATTGAATTCTCAAGCTCTCCAAAACCTAAAGCTCGATGAGAGACGCAAAAAGGACGAGCAGAAATACAGAATTGAATAAAAATCGATATAACGACAAAATAGCACTTCTTCATACGCGCACATTAGCTTTTCCTAAAGAAAAAACAAGTGCTTAGGAATTCTTTACAATTAAGTGCCATGCACTTTTGGTTACGCTCTTGCGAAACAAAAGGTGCATGGCACCTTTATACTAAAAACTTTACAATTTCCATCAATAAACAAAATTTTTCGTATATCCTCCGCCCATTCATATCTTAAAAATCGTTCCGGGGGGGAACACAATGAAAAAACTAGTATTAAGTTTAGTATTAATAGCGACAGCTTTCTCTACTCAAGCTGAAGATAACCTACTTTTTAAAAATGTCTCTGAAATAGAAACATATTTTGAAGTACTAGGTGACTTATTTGAAGATGCATCAATTCCAAGTATTGAAGAACTACAAGATACAGTTCATCCCGGTAGATGCTTTTCAAAAACCATCCCTAACTATCCAATCGCATCTGGATACATGCTAAGAGTTGCCCCAAAGAGTGATGCTGGCCCACTTTTTAATGATAAAGATATTTACCAAGTTTCAAGCTTCTGGAGTCCAAGAAATTCACCAAACTTTTATGATGAAATGACTTTTGAAGATTTAATTGATCAGTTCGGTTCTAATTATGAGTTTAAAAGAATAAAATCTCTTGAGGAAGGAATCACAGTCGATATGAATGAAAAAGAAGTATCTATACTGAGAAAATCTGGCGAGTACTTAATCGAAGAAGTAAGACAGGGAGATGAAGCTCATATTAGATGTTATTACTTTAATACTACTCTATAGAGGAAATCTATTTCAATTTAATAGGTAGGCCTAATCTAGGTCTACCTAATAAATATAAAACTTTTAATATAAACAGATTATCCATGTCTATTTTGATTTTTAACTATTCTGAATAGCTTTAAGCATTCTTCTCTAGATAATTTTAAAGTAAAAGAACGACTTAAGACTTTAAAAAAATCTTCTGCCGAATCAATATTACGATCTTCTCTTTCTCCATTTTCAATGACTGAAAACACTAAGTTATTAAAAAAACTTATTTTCTTATCAGAGAACTGCGCCATTAATAAGTTATTGGTAAATTTTGAATCATTATGGGTATTGGTATAGTAATTGGCCAACTCAAAGTCTGGTTGCCTGTATTGGTTCAGATCAAATTCATATAATGAAAAAAAACCTTCATCTTTTAGCACACCTAATTGGAAAGTATCATTTTTTCCTTTTCTTACTATAAATTTTTTTTGATAGAAATCTTCTACTACTTCACCATTTAAAGGTATTGAGCATGTCGGTGCATAAGGACCAAAGCCGACATCAACAAGATAAAGACCTCCCATAATATTTATGATACTCATCTGATGGGTTCGAGGTTTATTTTCGGAACTTTCTCCATAGGTAACCCTAGCGAGAACACGTTGAATATCTTGTCCATCTTTTATTTGTAACCGATAAAACAATTCATTAAGTTCAAAGCAATAACCTCCTCTTTTACGTACTTTTATCTTCTGATACAGGCTATCGAAGTCTAGTCTTAAAATTTCTCTATTTGATAGTAGGATATCGACATTATTAAATGTATTCTCTTTTAGAAATTCAAATACCTTATTATCTATTTCCTTTTTCACATACTCTCCCAATTCACTAAGAATGATCCTAATATTAAAATCAAAACTCCTCCAGCTCTAGTCGAAGTCAACTCATTTACAGGCAAATCAAAGCAACCATAATGAGAAACAATAACGCTAGAAACTACCTGCCCAGTCAATATGCCACTCATCACTTTTGCTACCCCTAATTTAGGCATTAAAAAATAAACAAGTGTTAACCCTAAACAGCTCAGCACACTTCCAAGAAAAAAAAGGTAAGCTGGAATATTTTTTACAAATCCCCATTTAGGTATCTGAATTTGAAAAATTAAAATAATGATACCAAGAAATACTGTACTAAAAAAATACAAACAAAAAGAGGAAAAGATAGGACTATTAAGATGCCTACTTAGCGATCCATTTAGAGAGCTTTGAATTAGGATAAGACTGCCAGAAACAACCGATAGAAAGAAGTAGATTAAATTATTCATTCTTCCACTATCTAATCTTTTTTATATTACGTCCTTTACATATGTTGAAAAACTAAGATTTCAGTGATTTTCTGATTCTACTCAACTGAGTTGGTGTTATTCCTATTCTTGATACGAGATGAAATAAAGGAACTCTGCTCATCATTTCTGGATTATTTTTCTCAAAATCAAGATACCTCTTTTTTGCATCTCCTCCCAATAGAGAGAAGACATCAGGCTCCTTTTCTCTAACCCAATGCTGCTCTAAGTATCTAATATGAAACCATTTTAAGTCTTCGCACTCATTTAGTAGCTTACGATATCCATCATGATTGATTTCTAACAAAATAGAATCCTCGAGACTTTCAATACAGATATCAGAGGGGACCTTATCTAAAGCAGCTATGACGCTTGAAGGAAATCGTCCCTCCATAAAAAAGCTCTTATTTACTTCCCTACTTGAGTCGTCACTAATTGCATAAGCGCGAAACAACCCCTTATGAAGAAAGTAAAACTTTAAAGGGATTTCACCTAAATCGATAAGAATTGATCCTTTTTTAACCTTCTTTTCTTTAGCAATTAAGCAAAGGGCCTCAAAGGAAGATTCACTTAACTCATAATACGAATTAAGAGTTTCCTTGAAATGAATAAAAATATCTTCTTTTACCTTTCGTTTTTGCAAAATCTCTCCCTCTAAAGCAGGACGTGCCACTTTTGAAAACTTATCCATACCTATTCCTTAGATCGCATTCTTAATATGATCGGAAATGGCCTTGGATACTGATTGATACTGACTTTCTCTCAAACAGAAATCGTGGCTAATATCATGACAGTGCTGAAAGGAGGCTTCATTTGGCAAAAACTCAATTGTATTGTCAGGAACCCAATAATCATTAGGTGCAAAGACAAAGAAAGCTTTCCTAGGATCCATCTCTTGTACCCGCCCTTTAATATTAAGTTCTTCGAAATCAGAAAAATAATGGGAAACAAGTGAAAAGAAGTTTTTAATATAATAAGGCTTACTAATTTCACTAGGAATGTGTTCATTAAAAGGATTTTCTCCTAGCCACTTTTTGAAAATCTGATGAGAAACTTTTGGTATTTTCAAACCTGAATAAGTGATTCCTTTCATTCCTAATCGCGTAATAGGATTCGCAAACATTTTCAAATATCTTGTATTATTTGGGCTGGGGCCTAAGAAAGGACAAATCACAATAAACTTATCTATCTTTGATGAAAATTCACGATAAAGACTAATCGTAACAGCACTCCCAAGAGAATGCCCTATCAAAAAAATCTGTTCGGGAGCATGGCCTTCTATAAGCTCATTAATCGTTCTTTCATGATCAACAATGACATCTTGAACCGTTACCTTTTCTAGCTTCATTGACCTAGTATTTGATTGACCAAGGTGAGGTAAAATTTTAGAAATGACCTCACCCGATAAGTTTAAATCCTGAACAACTTGATTAAGAAAGGGATCATAAATTCCAGGAACACTTGGATTCCCTGGTATGAGAATAATTAATGTTTTCATAAGTGTTCCTTTAATTATTGTAAAACTCTACTCGATAAAATAATGAATTAAAGTTGCGCCTTAATATCTTCAAGAGTTGATTTTATCAACTTATTATCCAACTCTTTATTGAATAGAGCACAAATAGAGATTTCTTTATTTTCAAAATCACCTAATTTGAATAAACGATTACTCTTGATCAACTCTTCAACTGAAACATCGGGAACTATAGAAAAGCAGTGATTCTCTTCTGTCGCCATCAACATAATCCCTAAATCATCAGACTCTCCAACTACTTTAGGCAGGATATTTCTTTCATAAAAGTATTTATCTACTTGTTTCTGGATTCCATTAGATGGGCCATACTTATAATAAGGTACATCATTAAACCCATCGGGAAAATTAAGTTTCTTATCCTTAAAATTATTACCACATACTATGACATATTTAATTTTTTTGATTTCGAAAGTTTCAATTCCCTTCGTAAGTAAATACTCACTTGGCGTTTCTGTTAAAATAAAGTCAATATCATGCGAGTGTAGTTTTTCAATTAAACTAGGTAAGTTATTCTCAAAAGTCCTAAGCCCAGCGTCCTCATCAACTAAAATAGGCCTCAATACTCGAGAAGCATAAGTTTTACTCACTGAAGGAGTAATCCCTATATTGAATTGAGCTATGAGGTCTATTGAATTCTTGTATTTAAATCCACTTAACATTTCTTGAGACTTCGTGAAAATTTCGACAGCAAAGCTAAGAAGATACTCACCATGTTCGTTTAACTGGAGGGAACGGCCATATCGAGCAAAGAGTTCTCGACCCATCGCTTCCTCAAATTGTTTTAATTGCTGACTCAATGTTGGCTGACTTACATTAAGAATTTTACTAGCAGAAACCAAAGACCCCTCGGTTGCAATCACATAAAAGTAGTATAAATGATTGAAATTAAAGTTATTAAGCACATCTTCTCCTTATACTTAGGTTTTACCTATCGTTCTCTTTCCAAATAAGTAATACACAACCAATTAGAGCATTGAGTATAAATAAATTTACAGAAATAGTCATAAATTAAAAATAAGGCCTGTCAATGGATGAGCAAGAAATAAAAAAGCACTTAGAAGAGTGCGCCAATGAACCCATACAATTCTTAAAAAGTATACAATACTACGGAAAACTAATTGCTGCAGATGCAAGAAACTTAACCATTAAAGTCATAAGTGAAAACCATAAAGAATTAAAGGATTCAAATCCTTTTCAAAAAACCTTAAATGATTTCTTTAGTCCTTCTGACATTGAAAATATTAATCATTTTATAGAAGATAATAAATTTATTTCAGATTATCCCCTAAACTTAACCTATAAGAAAACCAATCAAACATACTTATTTCATCTCTATAAAATGAATGACCTCATCGTTCTTGAAGAAGAATCTGGGAACGAAGACTATAAGAAATTCCCCAAAGAGTACTTAGTAAACTCTCTCACCAATGTTCATCTTGTTGATGGAAAAGAAGAGAGTATTTATCACTATGCAGAACAAGTAGCCACAAAGATCAAAGAAGCGACTTCCTATGACCGAGTTATGGTTTATAAATTTCATGAAGACTATCATGGGGAAGTAATTGGAGAGGCCAAAGAAGAACACTTAAGCCCTTATCTAGGAATGCACTTTCCTGAATCAGATATACCTTCTCAAGCGAGAAGCCTCTATATTCGTAATCTTGTGCGAATAATAACTGATGTAGATGCTGAACCTATAAAACTTATCTCAGACGATTATGATCTAAATCAATTTGACTTAAGCGATTCTATCTTAAGACATGTATCTCCTATACATATTCAGTACTTAAAGAATATGGGTGTTAATGCTTCCCTATCCCTTTCTATCATTGTCGATGGAAAGCTATGGGGATTAGTCTCTTGTCATCACTATCAAGGGCCAAAATTTATAAGTCAACATGATAGGGCTTTCTTAAAACTCGTCACATTTGGTATTTCAGCACAAATAAGTAGAGCTTCAGGTCTTATCATCACAGAGCGATTAAATTTAGTTAAGCATTTAAATATCTCGTTAGTCGATCATCTATCTAATCACAGTGATAATGCTCATGAAAATAGTCTTAACGAAGTATTAAAATTTTTTAAATATGAGATTCTCAAATTACTCAATGCAAGTGGCTTTCTTCTTATCGCAGGTAAGAATATGAACATAGTAGGAAAAGTTCCTCCTCAAAATATTATAAAGAAAATTAAAGAAAAAGTAGAGGAGTTGGATCCTTTAGATACCTATACTAATAATCACTTATCCGATGAATTTACAGAAATAGAAGAGTCCGAAAAAGATTTCGCCGGTGCCATTGCTGTAGGAAGTGTGAGTAAGAAAATCAACTGCATTATAATGTGGTTTAGAAAACCTAGGGAAACAGAGATTCGATGGGCTGGTAAAAATGAAAAAAATATTGAAGTAAAAAATGGAATAACCAGATTAAGTCCAAGGGGATCATTTGAAGAAATCACCAAAATTGAGAAAGGACGTAGTTTAGGCTTTAGCGATGCAGACAAGAAAGTGGCCAATGAATTTCTTTGGTTTGTTAATAGAATTATTCTAGATCAATTAAGAATCTCTGAAGATGCCAATACTTACCTTCTAAAAGAAGCTGAACGTAAAAATATCTTCATATCAAATTTGTCCCACGAGCTTAGAACTCCACTTAATAATATCCTTGGGTGGTTACAGCTCTATCAAAATGAAATGAAACAAAATAATAAACTCAAAGAGCTAGCCCAGATCATAAACGACAATGCTTATCAACAGCTCAATTTGGTTAATGATCTTCTCGACTCCTCCAAATTAAGCTTAGGTAAAATTAAACTTAATTTAGTAAACCGTAATATATGTGATGTTATAACGGAAGTCGCAAACTATTTTCTCCCTACATTTAAAACAAAGAATATCGAATGCAGTATCAATTATGTAAATAGTAAAATTCATTGCCTAATCGATGAAGTTAGATTTGAACAAGTCCTGAGAAATATTATACAAAACGCTGTTAAGTTCTCCCATAAAGGAGGGCTTATTGGAATAAGCATAAGAGAAAATAAAACGGATGCCATCATCGAAATAAAAGACAATGGCATTGGAATTGATAAAAAGTCCCTAATTAATATATTTAAACAATTCTTTCAGGAAGACAGTAATAAAAGTCGATCCAATAAAGGTCTTGGCCTCGGCTTGGCCTTAACAAAACAGATTGTAGAGCTTCATGGGGGCCAAATATCAATTGATAGTGAAGGTAAAAACCAAGGAACGACTGTTGCCGTTACTCTTCCAATTACAGATGGTCCTCTTCAAGAGCAATCAGATTCAAATACACTACAAAATCAACCTATCGAAAAGCTGCCCTTACAAAATAAAAAGATACTTCTACTTGAAGACACTATTGAGTCCGCACGATTTGTAACGATGTATCTTGAAAAAGCAGGAGCAACAGTAACATGGGTCGAGAATGCATCTATTGCTTTAACTATATTAGAGTCACAATTCAAATATGACATGGTTATATCTGACATAGGACTTCCTGAAATGGATGGCCATGATTTCGTAAAGCTGGCCAAACAAATCGAATCTTATAAAGAGACTCCCTTCATCGCACTTTCGGCCTATGGGTCGATCGAAGAAATTAAGAAGTCCTTAGCCAGTGGTTTTTCTAAGCATATAGTTAAACCTGTACAGTTAGATGAACTTCTCACTGACATATTGGATATCATAGTATGATATTAAGAAAAGAACTCAAGATCAAAGTAGCTCCTCTCCATGATCAATTAGAGAATCAATATCCCTTTAATTTCTCTAAGGGAATTGTAAACGAAGAGCAGATTAGAGATCTACTCATATGCTTTAAAGTAATGTTTCTCCCCTATCTTAAAAGTAAAGAAAAGGAACATGAATTCTATAAGAGGAGTTATCATATACTCGCCAACTTAGAAGATGATAGAGATATAAAAGAATATAATAGCAATATTGGGCAAAGTACCCTACACCTTGATTACCTCTTTCTCGGTTCGAGGCAAGGAAATAGAGTCTTACTTAATCGATATCCTGAACTTCTCAACTATGAAGGCGGCGAATTTTTCAAACTCCCTTTCCCAACAAATCTTTGGGATAAATTTCTTCTTGATCTGCAAAAAATGACAAAAGCAGAAGAACAAGATCAATTTATTGCGAGCTGCTGCAATGGATTCAAAAAACTTATTTACTTAGGATCTATTGTCGAAAATTAAGTGCCATGCACTTTTGGTTACGCACTTGAGAAACAAAAGGTGCATGGCACCTTTGTTGAAGTTAACTTAGTTTAAAAATAGCCTTAATCTCAGAGTCTGGTTTTAACTGACCAGCTCTATAGTCCATAATCTTTTTTCTTGTCTTATTCACATAATAGTGAAGATGGATTAGAACACCGAACTTATCATCAATCTCCATTTTGGAAATGATAAAACCAGCCTTTAGTTTAGGTATAATTATAGCGTTATTAGTTGCACAGTGACGAGAATATATGAGCTGAAAACCTTTATCTTCCAAAGTTTGAACACACTCTGAGAGCAACTTACTATAGACTCCTTTTCTACGGTATGGAGGTAGTACAGCTGAGTTGCACATGTAAAAGTCAGCATTATTTTCCTGAAAGCCCCAACTCCAACCGACAAAATTATTGCTATCATCAAAAACACCTAAGTAAAGCTTGAAAGGTGTACCTAGGTCTTTACCGAGGCTCTTAATATTCTCAAGTTCACTATCAGATAATAGATCCCAAAGAGCGTAGCTATGGTCTTCATAAAAGACATCTGACTTATATTTATTATAGAGTGTCTTAAATTCACTCTCTTCCATGACTCTTACTTCAAAGCTAGACATTCATTTCCTCTCTTAACTTAATCCAATATCTTATTATCTTTTTTTCACTATTTGCATCAACAAAATAAATCGCCATGTACCTAGAGTTAGGCATCAGCTCTTCTCAATTACTGTCTTAAGAAAATGATTAACCTCTTTTCGTGATCTCAGTCTATAAAAATTGATATGAGAATAATTAGGAGAACTGAGACGGGCTTCATTTCTTTTCTTATGTGGGCTGTAAGTTTTAAATAACCATTTAATTATTGAGTCACTAGAAAACATTCTTAAAAATGATTCTCTATTACCGGTACCTTCCCAAAGTTCATTCCTGACGATTGCTCTTTTCACTGAGCGTGAAAAGTTCTGATAAAAAGTTAACCAAAAGGGAAGATCGATCCAAACGACAGTATCAGCGACTGTCCAGGTGAGATGATTTGTCCTTGTGTAATTACCATCAAGAACCCATTCCTCAGAATCAATTGCCTTGCTTATTTTCTTAAAGAACTCATCATCTGGAGTTATTTCCCAATTGGCCTTCCAAAAAAGCTTATCAAGCTGAATATAAGGATAACCAAGCTTAGCAGAAAGCTTCTCCGCGAGGGTAGATTTCCCACTACCGGTAACACCAATGACAATAACTTTCTTCATGAACAGAACAATACTATTTCAAGGATTATTTAACAACGTGCAAAACGTTTATAATTAAGTGCATGTCCATAGACCTAAGAAGACTTTCTTTTTTCATTAGTGTAAAATCTGTCGTGAAATTGTAGTAGCTCGTGCCATTATTTTGGTTTGCTACTTCTTTAAATAATTAATAAGTGCTTCTGCTTAGCTGGTCTCCGCCCATGCATTGCCGACGCTGTGGCGTCGCAAATGCACAACGGTAAAGCGACCGTCAAAATGCTCTCGCATTTTGAACCTGAGCGAAGTTCAGGACGTGTCGCATGCCAGAACTACCCGATGCGTAGTGGCGGTATTTCACAAACTCTTTAAAATCAACAAACTAGCGATGAATATAGGTCATTCACGTCTTTTTCGTTTTCACTTTTTTTGAGGTTATTTAACCATATTTCACAATTCGGTTGGCTTGGCTGGCGTGGACTTAACCCAAATAGAGACAGTTCTATATCTCATATTTCATTGGTAAATAACGGCGATAGGAGGACAATTAAAGCACCTAGTCAAAGATATATTTCAAATTATTCTGTTACAGGCAGCAAGATTCTTAAGGCCTACATGGCGCTACTTAAAACTCCTGTGCTTATTATATTTATCATGGGCATCATTTAAACTCATTAACCTGATCGTCTTATAAACTTGCCTAAGACAATAATTTCTAATTTCTTTATTCAATATCCCTTTGGCCAGTATTTCTATTATGCTCACCTAGCAATACATTTCGTACGCTTGAAAAAAAAAATAAAAAAAATAGCAGTTTCACAAAATCTAAATCGTAATATATCTCAGAGACTTTTACATAAAAGTATTAAAGACGGGTAAAGAAACTTATCACATTTAATTCTAGAGTTTATTATAGAGACACAGACCACTAATGAAGTAATAACAACTAAGGTCCAAATCGATCTACAGACCTTTCCATTGTATTCCTAGAGTTTTCTAAAACATGTTTGGATTGTTCATTGTCTAAGAGCACAACAAATAAGATCTCCCATTCCTAACCATAATTAAATGACCTGATGAATATCTTTGACTTTATATTTCTTCAGTTCATTAAGAAACTGCTTATTTGCTTTTTTTAAAATTGATTTCAATTTGCAAGATGGGTTTAATCGGCATTGAGACGAATCGCTGTTGAAACACTCTACTAGGTCGAAATCTTCAAATTGTAAAATAATCTCCGCAATGTTTTTTTCAAGCGTCTTTGCTTTTAAAGAAATGCCTCCTTTTGGGCCAGTAGAAGAATCAATATATCCAAGCTCTGATAATCTATTTACAACGACACTTAGGTGATTTTTTTTCACGTCGTAATATTCTGCAATATCTCTAATTGTAGCTTTTTCCTTTTCTTGTAAAAAAATCAATACCCTAAGAGCGTAATCAGTTTTTAAATTTAGTTTCATTTTCTATCCAAATAAAATTCTTTACCGACTGATAGCACAATTAAATAAAGAATAGAAGTGCCTAAACTCACCCACACTAATAACTCGCCAAGTCATCTAATTCGATGAATGGGAAACAAAAGGGTCACTCAAAATAGATTTTGACGGAACTCCAGATAAGAATACAGATTGTTTAATATTCTTAACTATAAGCGGATCACCACAAATCATTACAATAGTGTTTTTCTTATCGAAATTTAGATTTTTAATTAAGTCTACAAGATTCCCCTTAAGAAAACCTTCTTTATCTTCTCCTTTTAAAAAAACTGGATGATAAGAAAAGAAGTCGAACTTATGATCTATAGCTTTCAAATTCTCTACCATATACAAACTATCAACAGTTAGTCCACCATGAAAAAGCTTAATCGCTCCCATTTTTCCACTAGAGATAGAGTCTTTTAACACTCCATAAAGAGGAGCTAGTCCTGTTCCAACACCAATAAGTAAAAGGTCTTGACCGTCCATCTCATCATTTAAACAACACTCACCTAGAGGCTCGGATAATTGAATTTTTTTACCGATTAGTTCTTCATCGTATAACCAATTCGACAATACTCCATTAGGAACTTTCCTGATATGAAATTCCAACTCTTGATCTCCTGTCTGACTTGCAATTGAATAAGACCTACAAACTCCATCTTCTCGGATAATGTTAGTGAACTGCCCTGCCTTGAAAGGGAATTTTTTTAAAGTTTGAATTTTTAAAACTACTACTGATTCCGTAACTCTTTCTTGTGAAGTAATCTCCCCCTCAGCAAGAAGAGTGGACGAATCAGGCATAAATACTTCCAGATCTGGAGCAACTTTTTGCTGACACGATAAAAAGAAGCCTGCCTCTTTTTTTGAACTATTGAGACCCTTTTGTGAAATATCATCCAAAGAAGAAGTCGATTTTAATATGCATGAGTGACAAATTCCGCTCTTGCAAGAATTTGTCACTTTAACTCCTTTACGAAGCAAACAGTCTAATACCGTTTCATCCTTCAGGGCTGTAAATTGAGTTCCTTCAAAATAAAATGTATCCATTTTAAGCTCTACCTAAAACTTGATCCCTAACACTCTCAGCAATTGCTGCAACTTCACCGATCAAATCATCCCCAACACCTAACTCCTTTAAAGTCCCGCCGAGCAACTCAACAACTACGTCAACATGAGAATCATTCATTCCTTTAGCAACTAATCTCACATGAGCTTCTTTCATGTTCAGGCCAGAATAGTTGTTTGGTCCACCAAAAGCGAATGTTAGAAAAGCTTTTTGCTTTTGAATTTGTTCATCCATATCCACATCTGTGAAAAAATCATTAATTCTTTCGTCCTGCAAAACCTTTCTATAAAAAATATCAACTGCTGCGTCTACTGATTTTTCTCCACCTAATTTTTCAAATAATGAGCTCATTAATTTCTCCTTGTAGTTAATTAATATATTTGATATATATTAATTAATCACAAAGTACAACTCAAGATTGGAAAAAGATGAAAAAAATTCCCCTAACCGCAAGAGCTTACAAAAAAACAAATATCTTTAATGAGAAAACAGTGCCGAAGGCTCTTTTAGAGGAACATTCAACGAAAGCGAATGTTTGGGGAAAAATCGTTGTATTAGAAGGTAGACTTATTTATTCCATCCCCTCAAAAAATGAAGAATTAGAACTCACTGCTTCCAATGTTGGGATCGTAGAACCAGAGGTAAAACATCTGGTTAAACCAGTGGGAAAGGTTAAGTTTTATGTCGAATTCTACAAATGAAGATTCCTCCTACGGAGTCAGTGATTCATCTTATATAGCTGCTGGCAAGGAAGTTGGATTAAGAAAGCTATGTTCAGACTTCTATACTCTTATGGATACTTTACCCGAGGCAAAACTAATACGAGAAATGCATAAAGATAACTTAAATCTTATGACTGATAAGTTAACCCTATTCCTATCAATGTGGCTTGGTGGCCCACGTACTTATCTAGATAAATACGGAAGTACTAATATGCCTAAAGCTCATTCAAGCTTTGTCATTAATGAAGCAGAAAGAGATGCTTGGCTCTTATGCATGGATAAAGCTGTAGAGCAACAATCATTTAGAAAAGAGTTCAAAGATTATTTAAAAAAACAATTTCGTTTTCCCGCAGAGATGATCAGAAAGACATCACGATACTCTTGATAAAATTTATCTTTAATGACAAAATTTTCAACTTTACAAACAATGACTCTTTAGTGCCAGGGTCACTCGAATTAGCTGGCCAATACATTCCATCTAACAGCCAATCAGGACACTGTAATTTTTGTCTTCTTAGAATTTTAGAAGGGCATGTTTGTAGTTCTTCACAATATGGATTAAGTCAAAAACAAATTGATAAAGGGTTATTTAAATCCTGTGTGGCTAAAGGAAACAACTCTATTGTTTGCGATGATCAGATTTTTAATATTTTCTAAGTTCTAAAGTATATTTTATCGTTCTGACATGTGACATGAAATTCATCTTTTTGATTTGTTACCCAATTATTAAAATGATCTATATTAATAAAACATGTGGGATCTAATCCCATATCAGATAATGCTGTAAATGTTTTACCTAGGCCACAAGCATGAGTTCGAGTCAGCCATGGAATATTAGGAAAAATTTCCATAAAAGTTTGTGCCTGATGCCCGCTTGTCCAAAAGAAAGTATCAACTTCTGTCAAGCGCCTATAATAATCAAGATTTGTTTTTATTAAAGAATAATCATATGTACCAATTACATCACCAACAATCGATTTAGTTCCTACTCTGCTAAGTACGAACCAGTCCCTCACTCCAATTATTGCCTGAATACATTTGGAGTTCTTTAGATTATAGATTTCCTCATGTCCATAGCCTTCTGAGCATCCTTGAAACCATATCCCCTGTTTTCTCCCTCTCTCCCATGTGGTCATGCCTCCAGAGAAAAAAATATGAGACTGATTTTTATCATTTTTTAAAACATGAAAATTGTGTCTACTCGTTACAAAGTAACATGAAGGTTCTTTTGGTAATTGAACTGGAACAGCTTTTTTTAAAATTAACTCATCATATAAGTACGTTTTATTTTTTGTATAAAATTCGTGATAAGGTAAACCGAGAAAACTTTTAGTTGTACGGAAATCAAGCTGTTTATCTCTAATTAACTTTTGTGTGATTTCTATAGTTTCCTCATCTATTTTTTTTTCAATTTGAATTTTATGACCGCTAACATTTCTACTAAAAAATGCCTTTATACTCCCATCTTGCTTAATTGAAATATCCTGATCTTTACAGCTTGTACTAAATAAAGAAAGAGGCAACATAATAAAGTCCAACTCTTTCAAATATTCTTTAACTACAATATCCTCTTCATACAAAGAGTTCTCTAGCTTCTGAAAAGGTAAAATTATTCCATCAACTTCATTTGTGATTATTTTCTTTACATATTTAGCGATAGATAATTCTCTTACACTTGCCTCTATGACTACTTCACTTTCTGGCATAACTTTTAATAGGTTAACAACCGCTTGCTTGCAACAAAGCTCTGAGTAAGTATCAACACGTATTTTCTTAATCTCGTCCCAACAAGACTTTAATGTTTTAGAGAAAATAAATATATCATTTTTAATGTGAGTAATTGAAGCCTCCTATTTATATCTCTTCAAAGGCGCCAATCACCATTAGCTTCAGGCTGATATTTTACATTTAAAACTCTTAATCTTCTTGTTTCACCGGAAGGAAATTTCCAATTTATTTCTTGCCCCTCTCTTAATCCTAATAATGCACTTCCGAGTGGAGCTAAGATTGATATATTTTTCCCTGCAGAAGTTTCATTTCCAGGGTAAATGATTGTAATCGTAGTTACTTTTCCGCTAGATAAGTCTTCATATTCGACAGTAGAATTCATCGTTACAAGACCAGCTGGAACTTCATCATCAGATAAAATTGATGCTCTTTCAATCTCAATTTCTAAGTTCTCTAAAATATCCGGCTCAACTTCTAAGTTTTTTAACAAATTAGTAAGTCTTAAATAATCCTTCTCAGTAATAAAAATTTTATTATCCATAAATTCTCCAAATTCTATAAATTTTAGGTAATTATGTGGCTAAATAGAGTTATTCAACCACTAAACGAAGTGCAGGCGTTTTCCTGAATATTGAAAAAATCGTGTGAACAGTTTTCATAAAATGACTTTACCTTAATTGTGATAATTTGGCATTCTAAATTTAAGTAATTAAGTGCCATGCACTTTTGGTTACGCTCTTGCGAAACAAAAGGTGCATGGCACCTTTATTCCTTTTTTCATTAGTGTAAAATCTGTCGTGAAATTGAAGTTAGCTCGTGCCATTATTTTGGTTTGCTACTTCTTTAAATATTAAATAAGTGCTTCTGCTTAGCTGGTCTCCGCCCATGCATTGCCGACGCTGTGGCGTCGCAAATGCACAACGGTAAAGCGACCGTCAAAATGCTCTCGCATTTTGAACCTGAGCGAAGCTCAGGACGTGTCGCATGCCCGAACTACCCGAAGTCGAAACCATTAAGAATCAAATAGCGCCTGTTCTTCCGATGAAAGTTCAGGGAGTTGAATATTCGGAAGTGGTGAATTCGATTTTGAAGGATCGAGAGTTTGATCCGGTAGGAAGAGTATTGGAGTCGATTGAACGTCGAGGGAAAGTTCTACTTTTACATTTTGGTAGTGGAGATTTGGCCATCTCTGGTTTGGGAATGTCTGGAGGGTGGAGAATTTCTAAGAGCAAAGTGGAAGAGAAACATACTCATATTCAGTTTTTTCTTTCTACTCTTAGGGGAAAGAAAATTTCCCTCTACTTGGCCTATGTGGACCCTCGAAGATTTGGAAATTTTCATTACTTTGGCGAGCAAGGTGCTGCGAAGTGGTTGACTCGTTTAGGTGCTGATGTTTCAAGTTCAGAGTTTGATGCGGAATATATTTTTCAAAAATGTCAGCGCTATCCTAATAAAGAAATTAAGCCATTCCTCTTAGAACAAAATCACTTTGCGGGGGTCGGCAATTATATGGCTTCTGAAATCTGTGCCCGCGCCGGAATTTTACCTACACGTACGGGGGCCAGTCTTTCAAAGAAGGATGCTCAAAAGCTCTATAAGGCCACTCAATCTGTTTTAGATGATACCTTGGCCACAGGGGGCACAACCTTTTCAGGTGGTTATAAAGATACTTCTGGCTCTGCAGGCCAAGGGGTTAGACATCTCGTGGTTTTTTATCAAGAAATTTGTCAATTATGTGGTAAAACTATAGTTATCAAGACAATTCAAAAAGGGCGTGGAACCTATCACTGCCCTCGTTGTCAAAAATAGAATTCACTTCGAATAAAGTAAGAAAGGAAATTTACATGAGTTCAGAATATGGATTAGAAGATGTTGTCATCAATCAAAGTGTGGCCATCCTAATCGACGGAAATAATATAGAAAGAAGCATCCATAGTGCTACCAATGATCAGCACTCCATGCTTAACTTTGATACCCTCATTCCCAAGCTTCTCGATAATCGTGGTCTTAATCGACTCGTCTACTTCAGGGAAGGAAAGAATATTTCTTCTAAATTAAGAGAGAGACTTCACTACAACTTTCACGGCTCGGTTCGCCCTTGTCATAAATCAGCAGATATTCCGCTTTCGATTAAGGCGACTCAACTCTCCGATAAAGTTGATACGATTATCATCATGTCTGGAGATAGCGATTATGTTGAACTGGTTCGCCACTTAATCAATGAAGGTGTTCGGGTTGAGATCGCGGCCGTTGAAGATACCACTTCCCACCTTCTCATTGAAGAGGCAGACTACTTCCACCCCATCACAAGTGATGACTGGTTTACTCTGAAGCCAAAGAATACAAAGAATTCCAATAAGAACACAAAGTCCTCTAAGAATTCAACAGGTTCAAAAAGGCCATCTGCTAAGGGTACTCGTAAGAAGTCATCTTCTAAGAAAGACTAATCTAAAAATCAATGGTCAGGATACCTTTATCCTGACCTTCTTTGACTCTCCATTCACTATTAAATTCATCTAATGCCTTTACATAGTGAGCGAACGCCTCCTCTCCAAAACGTGCTTTAAAAAGATTTTGATACTCTTCTACAATCTTATCATTCTCTTCATTTTCCAGAGTTATGGGATACTCTTTTCCGGCGGCCATATTATCTTTATGAAACTTGTCATAGGATAAGTAGCGATCATCTTCATAACCCTCTTTCATGACAAGATACTCTTTAAATTCTTCTTCACTTAAATTCATTTTGGATAGAAAGATTTCTTTTATTTTTCCTTCCCATGCACTTTCCATGCGCTCTATTCTCTCAAATTCCTTATCGACTTCTTCTTGAGTGGCCTCTGCCACGACTTTCTTTTGCGGATCTATCTGTGCTCTTTGTTGAAGTTCTCTTTTACTTGGAATAAACGAATCATTCTTTTGTTGGGGAGTTAAAGAAGCCTCAGATTTAGGGTCTTTCTCAGAATGATTGAGCGAGCGAAAAAAATAAAGGCCTCCACTGAGGAGGCACAAGATTAAAGAAAATAGAAAGACTTTCTTTAAGTTCATTACACTTAGTTTGTGATAGTATGAGAACCCTCTTCTGGATGGAGATCATCAGAATGAGGAGCAATCTTCTTGCCTCCCCTTCCTCCATCAAAATGGGAATCACCGTGAACTGAAGAAGGAGCTGCTAATTCGAAGTCACCCTGTCTATAATCATCAAATTTCTCATTGTATTCACAGGGCTCTGGTCGAAAACTTTCAACATATTCTTTATCTTCCTCTTCAAGCTCCCCTCTACCATCAACGGCACAACTTTGCTCGAACTCGGAAATCGCATCAAGACAGCTCTTTTCGATAATTTGATATTTCTTACGTGTTGGAGCACAAGTAAATCCAGAGTCAACCTCAGAGCCTAACCCATAAGCAATACTATTGATCACGCCCCCAACTTTTCCAGGACAACCATCTTCTGAATAAAGCCAGTGGCGATCAACTGTACAAAAGCCGCGATCCGCACTTGCATCATTCCACTTATATTTACAACGCTCAGTTGAGGGAAGCTCATCTGAAATTGCATCCATACACTCATTTAAACCCACACAAGCAGTGGGGTCTGTTGGAATATTTTCGGGAACTCTTCCCACACAGGTATCTCTTCGAGTAAGACATGAGCCAATGGACACACATGAATTATCAAGAATCTGACAATGGGTTTTAATTGAATTTTTAATCTCTCTACAAGTGTCAGCATACGCCGATACTGAGAATGTAGAGGCCAATAGAAGAGTTGTTCTAATTAATTTCATCATAATGATTCACCACTTTGAGTTTCATTGGGTTTGAAATCTTATCGGTAAATTATCTGAATCATTTAATCAGAGATTCACTTTTTCTTTAATTACAGTAAGTTATCTATATTCTCGTAGATGATTCCATCCGCATATTTTCGGCTTATTCGTAGGGATCGCTCATCCTTTACGGTCCAGGCCAATAATGGAATTTCCAATCTCTCGCGAAGCTCTTGAGGGGCCCTCTTATGCAGACCACTCCACTCTTGGGCTATATATTGAGGTTTAATGACATGAGACAAAGCTAGAGATTTAAGAAGAACTCTTTGTCCCCAAATTAAGTGCCCAAGAGACTCCTCGCCTATAAGCATCCCTAAAACGGCTTTAGGAGCTTGATTACGAAGAAAGAGAAGACTCAAAGGATGAAAGCTTTGCAAAGAATACCTGCCTTTATAGGTAGAGATCAGCTCAAGAACTCTCTTTTCCAAGAGGTTATTGGGTAAGGTTCTCTTTACTTCCAAAACGAGGGGAACCTGATCGCGCACCATGGCCAATAATTCCTTAAGACTCATTATGGGCCTATCCGAGTGAAAAGTTCTCACTTTTCTCAACTCAGAGCTCGAGAGTTCAGCAATCTTCAACGCTTTAGCGCTCATTCTCTCCAAACTAGCGTCATGATGAATGAAAACTTCTCCGTCTCGACTTAAATGAAGATCGCATTCGATGGGGCGGTTTTTCTCAATTGCGAGCTTAAAAGCTTCATAGGAGTTCTCATCAATACCATCCTGCCAATGAAAGCCTCTATGAGCAATGGGTTCTTGAGAGAGCCAGTCATTGTTCATATTATCTCCTTTTCCTTTAATCTCGTCTTTTATATAGTCATGATATTAGATTGAATCAAAAAAATCACCATGCAAAAGAGGACTTATGATTTCCACCCCCTTTTCTACACTTAAAGTACTTTCCCCATTGGCCTTGGCCCTCAGTCTTTCCGGCTGTGCCTTTTTTTCCAATCAAGCGGAATATGACAATAAGAAATTAGAAGAATATATCAGTGGCTCTAACTTTAATAGAACCCATTTAAGCGACATCAAAAAACACTTAACACGAAAATCTAAGCTCGCTGGTGATATCTATCGAGTCAGAGTATATCCGTACACTCGCCCCTTAGCTGAAGCGATGATCGATGACCAAGTGGCCGCTCTCTCTCTTACCCAAAAAGATGCGCAGAAATTAAAAGACAATCTCATTGAAAAATACTTTTATAAGAAAACATGCTTTCACTTTAAATATGAAGTCACAAGAATTGCGAAAGCTTCTCAATTAAAAGACTGGCGTCTTGAAATGACTGATCACAATGGAATCACTTACAAGACAAAATGGCTTGAATCATCTCTTAAGAAAAGCCCCGTTAAAGGCCACACTTATATTGGCTCTATTAAGGAGCCCGTATGGACGGGTGAAGGTGATGCCTGTACTGATCAAAAAGTTAATCTCTTTGAAGACTTTAGTATCAAAACCATTGTCACTTATGCTCCCTTTCCTTTTTCCAATGAAACAGAACTCTTTTGGCAATATCCAGTTTACGAATATGTAGATGGAGAGAAAGTTGAGCAAAAAGAAAAGAATAAGAACTTCAAAGGTTATAGAGGCTGGTAAATTTGACCCCAGCCCCTTTTTCACTAATTGTTTCTCTAATTGAATTAAAGTGTTTTAAGATACATTAAGAGGTCGGATCTCTGTCTTTCCGTATGTCTTCTCTTACCATCCGAGGTCCAAAACATTTTAGTGTGCCCAATATTTCTTAGACCTGGTTTTGAGGTATCAAAAATAGCTCCTCTCTCCTTCCACCAGTGACGAGGAATTTGATCTCCAACGGGGTAGCCCACGCAATCCCTATCGTAGTCCTCTTCTTCAAAGCTTGGTCCTTGTACAAAGCGCTTTGGCCTATCTTCAACCTTCTCCATAAGAGCACAGAGATTAGGAACTGAGTTATTGTGAAAGTAGGGATAGCGTAAGAAGATCCCCTCTAATGGTGGGGGAACATACCCCTCTTGAGGCTCAACCGTTGTTTTCATCCATTTAGAAATAGCCAATTGGTTGAGAGCGTCTGCAAATGTTTCTGTAGCTTGCCACCTTTGTGGATCGGTTCCTACATCTTTCACTGGAGTCTTTTCATGATAAGTCACGCGAGTTGTCTCGATCAGTTCTGATAGACTCCATTGATCATATTCTTCGGAAGAAACTTCACTCCAACGTTTTTCATATTGTCCGTGACAACGTTTACAAGATTGATTGAATACCTTCTCTCCTCTTTGAGCAGAAGCGAGATCGATAGTCTCTTCAGGAAAGAAGTCTGTCCAACGAGGGGCTTTATTAGCAAAGGCCATGGCCGTGAGTTTCTTAATCGTTTCTTTATTAGTCTTCATCCATGTTTCAAGTTCATGAAGGTCTGTCCCCCTTCCCACTTCATTCCATAAGAAATTAGTAAGAATAGGATTACCAGCAACGATGGAACCATCGGATAGCCATCTCGTTTTATATTTTAAATTCCACCAAGGCATAGGTTTAGAATCGGCTACAAAATCTTCGAGCTTGTGCTTACCTCTTCTTCTTCTTTCGTATCGAGAGAGAGGCACTTTAGATGCGTATTCATCACCCTTTCTCTTATGTAAACTAAGGGCCACATGAGGCAAAGAAGTATCCAGACCTAGAACCTGAGGAGAAACAGAACCCACATATTTTAAATTTTCTTTGGTTCTGGAGAACATTTCTTTTTCTTCTATCGTGGCATTTGTAGCAACTCTAAAAAAACCAGAAGGAATCATGGGTACATAATTCTTGGCCAAAACAAAGAATTCATTGGCCCTTGGTCTCTTATTGGTTAATCCCATCACGGCCTTTCCCATAAAGGTTCCCGAATGGCAGGTGGCACAGCTAAAGGTTAGTCCAGTACTATTAGGAGCATGGGGTGTTCGAATGAGAGAAGCTCCCATTCTAAAATCAGGATAGCTTTGGTTATCGGTGGGATAAGGTATGCGATGAACCGCGGAGACGGCGTCATTTTTAGGATAAATATTAAGGCCTAGCCATTCATACATTCCATCTAAATCAGTGTAGCCTAATTTTGCTTCAGCTACCCTTTCCATCAGATTTCTCAGAGGGTTCTTAGGTGCTTCAAGAAAGTATTTTAAAGGTTCGTAGGGAACGACAAGCCCTGTGACTTCAACCGGCCATTTCAAGGCCAAGAGATAACCCTCCTTTTTAATCTTCTCTAGATTTTCTCCATATCCATAAATATCAGAACGAGTCTCTCCTTTGGGTAGAGTCGCGCTGGAACTCCAATCGGGAGTTGCTGCCGATATATTTGTGAATACGCTTGAAATAATCCAACTAAAAAGTAGTGATTTCATAGGTTTACCTTGAGGAAATGGATAATTTCCTCAAGGATATCTAAATTGAAAAGTATTTGTAAAAGAAAGATAACTTACAAAGTCAATCTAGCTTAAACCCTGTCTTTTTTTCATGATTTCAATAGGTGTTAAAGGAATCACGACCTTTAAATCAGGTCCTTCGGCCATTCCTGTCAAGGCCAAGCGAAGACCTTTAAAGAGGAATTTTCCCTTAATCTTAAGCTCTTTCTTGCAGTGATCCGTCATCTCATTGAACTGTTCTACAGTAATGAAAGAGGCTCCTGAAGATGCGATTTCTTCAACCTTTGATTTTACATAGTCACAGATGGCCTGAGTTGATTCCCAAGATTTAACTTCCTCAACAGCTTCACTTTTTTCGGCTTCTGTTGAAAAGAGAACATCTAAATGCTGGGGTAGTTCAGAAGGAATATTAAATTTCTCTTTAAAGAACTCAAGACAACTCTCTTGCCACTTCTTATCCATTGAATGAAAGGGATGAGAAGATTCAAGTGTAGGAGCTAAGTAATTCACTAAATCTTCAGTCGTAAGCATTCTCATATGCTCACCATTAAAGTGCTTAAGCTTTTCAATATCATAGAGCGCAGGCGCTTTTTGAAAACGATCAAGAGTGAATACCGATTCGATATCCTCTAACTTAAAGACATCCTTCTCTTCAGGATGAGACCAACCCAGCAGACAGAGGTAATTCATTAAAGCTTGAGGAAGAAAATTCTGATCTTTATATTGAACGACAGAAGTAGCTCCATGACGTTTCGATAGTTTTTGGCGATCTTCTCCCACAAGAAGAGAACAGTGAGCAAATTCTGGTGGAGTCACTCCAAAGGCTTCGTAGACCATAAGCTGACGTACGGTGTTGTTGAGATGCTCTTCTGCTCTCATAACGTGGGTCATTTCCATTTTCCAGTCATCGATCACACAGCAAAAATTATAAACCGGCATGCCATTAGAACGGATGATGACAAAATCTCCAACCATATCTTCTGGGAAAGTGACTTCCCCTCTCACGAGGTCTGTGAAAGTATATTTCTTTCTTGGATTCTTAAAACGAATAACATGAGATTCACCAGCTTCGACTTTCTTCTTGGCCTCTGTTGGATCAAAATCACGATATTTGTCATGATAAGCGTGAGGAGAAATCTTTTCCGCCTTGGCCTTCTCTGTAAGCTCTTCAAGCTCTTCATCAGAGAGAAAGCAGTAGTAGGCCTTACCTTCTTCAACAAGCTGGTCAGCGAGCTGCTTATACATTTCAATTCTTTCACTTTGGCGGTAGGGACCAAAACCTCCACCAACATCAGGACCTTCGTTATGCTCGAGACCACACCATTTAAGATCTTCGATCATAGCAACTTCATATTCTTTCTTGGATCTTTCTAGATCTGTATCCTCAATTCTTAAAACAAAGGTTCCCCCTTTAGCTTTAGCAATTAAGTGACAGTAAAGGGCCGTACGGGCTCCTCCAATATGTAAGTACCCAGTTGGACTTGGGGCAAAGCGTACGCGAACGCTCATAGGAAACTCCTGATTAAGTGATGAATTTTTCGCAGTATAGTAAAGGAAGTGGCTCTTGTGAACAAAAAGAAGGGGGTCAACCTGACCCCCAACTTAGGAATGAATATTTGGTATTACAACCTCAATCAAATAATGAGGAACTAGGAGCTTTTGAAGTGTAGAGATATTGAGCAAACTTAATATTTCTTTGCAAAAAACGACTCTCACCTGTTTTAAAAAGTTCGATATCACATAAACGACAAAGCTTCACCGAAGCTGTGCGTCCCATATAAACCTTGTAGAGATGGGCCATTTTAAGAGGTCCGTCGCCACAGATAAATTGTGAATTTCTACCTTCCGCTTTACAACAGTCACACATCGTTAACTCCTCAAATCAGTATGGATAGTTGCTGTGATATTTAACCTATCGTCATAATATCCAACAAATTTAGTCTAGAATTTGATATTTTCATCACATTTAGTTTTTCGCAACATATTAAATACTTAGGAATCCTTAAATTAAACTTCACAAATTTAACCAATAAAATACCTTGTTTTGGCCCCCTAATATAAGTGTCAACTAATGAAGACAGCTCTTTGAATTCAATACCTTAATCCTTTGGGAAAAGGGTGGTCGTCTCGTTTTTGATGATCTAAAATTTCAGCAATTTTCCACTACACTCACAAAAGCCACCTAAGGAGGCAACCCATGGCCGGCGCAAACATCCAACCCCTTAAAATCAAAAACAAACTCGCTCCCACTCCTAAGAGTCATCCACTCTACTCCACAGAAATTACCGATTCAGTGGGAAATAAGGTCACTCTTGCTGAGCCTCGGGCCACTAGGGCCTTGGTTGCTCTCATGGACCAACACGCTGTCATTGGCGGCGCTGCTGCTCACTGGGGTGGACCTGCTGCCTTTGCCGAGATGATGTCAGCCCTTCATGGAATCATGTTTAAAGAAGATAATTGGTTCGAGAAATATAACTTCATCAACGATGCTGGCCACGCCGAAAATGGAATCTACGCCCTTCGCGCTCTTTATGGTTATGACAATTTAAAGCTCTCTGATCTCAAAGGATTCCGCTCTATTGAATCAAAATTAACAGGTCACGGAGAGGCCCATCTCAACCCTGAAGGAGTTCTCATTTCCAATGGTCCTCTTGGTTCAGGTGTTCCTCAGGCCCAAGGCTTGGCCATTGCTGATAAGGTCTTAGGAAATTCAAGAACGACCCTTTGTGTTCTCTCTGATGGGGGTGCAATGGAAGGTGAAGCTCGTGAGGCGATGGCGGCCATTGCTGGTTTAGCTGCTAAGGGGAAAACAAATCCTTTCGTGCTTCTTATTTCCGATAATAATACGAAGCTCTCAGGAAGAATTGAAGCGGACAGCTTCTCTATGAATCCAAGCTTTAAGGCACTCAGTACTTTAGGCTGGGATGTTAGAGTGGTAGAAAAAGGACATGACCTCCAAGAAGTCTATCAAAGTATTGAGACATCCATTGATGATGCTAATAAAGATCCTAAAAAACCAGTGGCCATAATTTTTAAAACAATTAAAGGTTACGGAGTTAAGAAAACGGAAGAGGCTGCCTCTGGTGGTCATGGTTATCCACTAAAAGCATATGATGACGGACTTGTCGATTTCATCCAAGAAATTTGGGATGGAAACTCTCCCGAAGAATTCACCAAGTGGGCTCAAGAAATTCTTGCACAAAAGCCTGCTCCAACAGAAAAAGAAACTCCAGCTGTTACCGTAGAAAAAGTTCAACCCGGTTTTGCCAGGGCCTGCGATCGTGCGATGAAAGAAGGGCTTCCCCTATTTTCCGTAGCAGCTGACCTTCAAGGATCTACGGGGATTGCTCCTTTTCACAAGAGCTATCCTGAAAACTCTCTTGATGTTGGTATCGCGGAATCAAATATGGTTTCCACAGCAGTTGGTATGGCCAAAGCTGGTTTCATTCCTATGGTAGATACCTTTGCTCAATTTGGAATCACTAAAGGAAATCTCCCTTTAATCATGGCCAACCTTTCTCAAGGACCAGTCATTTGTTTATTTAGTCACACTGGTTTTCAAGATGCAGCTGATGGAGCAAGTCACCAAGCAACGACCTACTTCTCTGCCGTATCGGCGATTCCTCACACCACAGTGATTAGCTGTAGTTGCTCTAAAGAAGCTGAAGAATATATGTATGCTGCAGTTAAAGAATACAAAGAACTTAGCGAGTCTGGTAAGACGCCAAATAGTTTTGTCTTCTTCTACGGACGTGAAAACTTCCCTCACTACTTTGATAGCGAGCAAAAATATGAGTGGAAGAAAGCTCAAGTCTTGGCCACCGGTGATGCTGCTACTATCGTAGCAACAGGACCTATGGTGAAAAAGGCCATGACAGCAGCAGCAGAACTTGAGAAAGAAGGAATCAAAGTTACGGTTATCAATAATGCTTTTGTTAATGAGCCTGATGTTGCAACGATTAGATCTGCACTTTCCCAGACTGGCGGTCGTTTAATTACCATTGAAGATCACCAAGTTAAATGTGGAATGGGTGCAATGCTCACTCATCAACTCCTTCAAGAAGGTGTTGAAGTGAAAGGCTACAAAGGTCTAGGTATTCAAGGAGAATTTGGTCAAAGTGCTTACAAAGCCGATCAACTCTACGCTCGTCATGGTCTTTCCGTTGAAGGACTCAAGTCTAGTGTTAAATCAATGCTCTAATTAAAACCCTTTAAATCTTGGCCTCATCTTTTATGAGGTCAAGATTCTTTAAAACTTCCAACCGACGGAAGCCCCAACACGATTATTATCAAAGTCTAAGTCTCTCTCGAGATAGAATCTAAAGTTAGGTCCTCTTCCTGTTTCTTCATCTTGCCAGCTCTTTGCTACAGCGACTGAGACGGCCTCAGAGCCCCCTGGCATAAAAGAAGGAAGCCCATCCCCTAAAGGAGTTTGATAAGAACCTTCGATGACGTAATTTCTTCTTTCATCTTCAATCCCTGCTGTAAGTATGGCCGAAGATCCCATCTGTCTCATTACAATAGTTCCTTCACCCATTACACGCATAGACTCCGTTACTCCATGCTCGACCCCCGTCGTCCAACGGACGTTATCAAGGGCAAGGGTATAACCTTCACTCGTATTTACTTCGTTGGCCCAATCCACATAGGATTCAGCAACAACTTCGCTATTCACCCTTGTGCGACCATCACTACTTTCCCATTCACCTTCAGCTCCTACATAGAAAGTACTCATAGGATCCACATTCGTCCCTTCTTTCATCGCACCATTAGCTTTATACTCAAGCTCAGTATTCATAACCATAACTTCAGAGCGCATTCCCCCAAAACCATTTAGTCTAAAATTATCTCCAACTCTAACTTCAGGAGTATTTAATCGATAATCAAGTCGTCCATAGAGAGCTTCTTGATCCATCGTAACCATCGTTCTCTCGCCTTCTCGTTTAACGACTGCCACCCCATAATCAATTTCGGTTAGGCCTCGATCAATTCGACCATTAATCGCCACCCCCACAACATTGTCACCTGAAGAAGTGGTTCCGGTAAAAACAGTTCCATCTCCAATTGGAGTTTGGACTTCAGCCTTTTGAAGAGTGTAGGTCTTAGAAATATCATAGTTATTTTGACCATTTGTTACTTCATTAAAAATTTGTCCAATCTCAGTAGGAACCCTTCCCACTGGTTTTCCATCAGCATCATAAACTCGATACTGCATACCTACATCCGGTAAAGAAGTATCTTGAGTAAGCTGCGCTCCACCAGAGACTTCATTTTCTTCCGTAATATAGGAATAATTAAGCTTAACGATATTGCCCGGGTTATCCGGATCCTCAACAGCTAAGACAGCATGACCACCCGTTGCTGTCGTGTAGCCAATCATATAGATATCATCGTGATCGACACCTAATTCACGCAGGATTTGCGACTGAGCTAAGGCCACATCTCGACAAATTCCACCAGTATCCGAATTTCTTACGGCAGTTAGCATTTCTTCAATGCTAACAATACCTTCCCCTTCATCGCCTACATCATTGGCCCGATCATAATTATAGTCATCACCAAATGCTCCTCCGAAGTGAGAAGCGATTTTTACTTTTTCTTCAAATGAGAGATGATCTTTAATTTCTTTAAGAGATTCTCTCCATTGATTTGGATTATCAAGCATGGAGCCAATAGCGTAGTCAGAGAGAATTAAACCAATTGAAACATCTTGATTGACTTGAGATTCAGCATAGCCTTGTAATAATTGCGATCGTTCTACTGTAGACAAACTATCCCACTGATCCCTCTCAACTGCCCCTTCAGAATTTAAATATTTATTTTCTAACTTATTTAGAGAATTAATTGGAGGTGCACCAGAATTTCCTCGTGATGCTATAGCGTTCATAAAACTTCGATAATTATTTCTACCATAAACCCCTTCCGCTTGGGCCAGTCCCTCAGCATCGGAAAAGACTCCTGTGTAGTAGATAGAAAACTCTCTTCTTTTAATCGCTTCTTGAAGGGCCAACTTATCTTCATGCTCTTCAAGATTTTGAGTAGGGGGGCAAGGGCTGGCTTCACTTCCCATGGCCTTTTCATTGGCCGAGTAAGCAAATTCTCCAATTTCCGCTTCCAGTTCTGAATAGGCCACTGCCCTATCCGCTTCTTCGGTTGTGAGTTCAAAATTTTCAGGAACAGGATCACTTCTCCATAAAATAGAGCGCACATTTTCCGCTAGTTTAAATATTCGACCTCGATCAGAATCTGCGTTAGCTGAGCCTGTAGTGAAGAAAAGGCTTAAGGCCATTAATAGAGAAGGATTAATTTTTTTCATTTCCACTTACCGATAAAATTTCGACAAAACACATGTCTGAACCTTTATCGGCAAGAGGAAGACTAAAACTTTAGTCTTTTAGTATACTATTTATTTAGAGCCACTCTTGAAGGACGTAACTATTTGTATTATTTGAACAAGGACGATGAACGGCCCTGTACTTGGTAAAGCCATGGGTGACTTCACGACTAGAAGAGGTCTCTGTCACAATCGCTGCTTTTTCAATCAGGTAGGGATAGAAGATTCCTGATGAGTTCTTTTTAAACTCTGCAATTTGAATATACTCATATCCCTTTGTGCTAAAAAAGTTCACTTGGTAGCGAAGAGCTCCATCAACGATTGTATTGGAAGGACGAGTACCTGAAATGACTTCACTACAAATATGAGAGAGCCTTTCGTGGCGATCGGATAGCACATCAGTGGCCATAGAGGTACGAGAACTTGTACTCATTGTGACGCCTGCACTTCTTGAATATTGAATTTGAGCGCTTTCATTATGTTCAGATAAATCAGAACTTCCACAGGACTTTGTCTCTACTCTAAAGTCTAAATCTAATCCTGCACTTTGAGTTGCTAAAAAGGCCCTCATATTTTGGAAGGAATGACAGATATTCTCGGCCACACCAAACTCTTCTTCAGTAAGAAGCTCCTGCGCTCTCATTGGAGTCGTCCAATCGTAAGGGTTAACATTTTCAATTCCTTTAACCTCTTCATCTTCGGAAGCTTTCTTTCCACAGGAGAGGACAAGGGTGAGACAGAGAAGAATAAGTAAATTCCATTTTCTTTTCATAAAAAATCCTTTTTTAGTTACTTCTATCATAATCGGAAACGTTACCTTTTATCCAGTCCCGCGACTCAATCAAACAAAATTGATCAGGTTTTACGGGATCAGAAAAAGTGAGAGTGACTTTTCTTCTTTTCAAATTAGGCCATTTTAAAAGAACTTTCCCCCCTTTAAAACTGAAGATACTTCCCCATAGTCCATCTATGGCAACCATCACAACAGGTACAGGTCGATTCCTTAAAATTTTTGAAATTCCTGGTTGAAACTTTCTCATTTCACCATTTCGTGTGATCCATCCCTCAGGAAATAATCCCATAACGGAGCCTCGATCAAGGTCTTCGTAAATTTTATCAAAAGCTTTCTTTAAAACCTCTTCACTTTCTTTACGAGTAGCGATGGGAACAAGACCGGCTTGTTTGAACCAAAAAGGACCCGTAGGGGTATAATAGTAATTATAATCAATGACAAAATGGATAGGTCGATCGATGGCCCCCATGAGAAGAACCCAGTCAACAAAACTAACATGATTCGAAATGAGAACGACTGGCCCATCTTTAGGAAATTTTTCAGCACCTTTAATCGTCACTTTATAAAAAACTTTCGATAGAAATCTCATCCATAAGCGTAGAGTTTCTTCACTATAAATGCCATAGAGAATAAAAGCTATAACGAGATTAGCAATGGCCAAGATAAGAATAGTTCCCGCTATTCCGATCAACTTATTCGATGCCATGACTAAACCTGCTGCACTAACCATTAAAAGTGCATTCCAAATATTATTACCTGCAATGGTTTGTGAGAGCTCACTTGGTTTGGCCACGACTTGCATAAATGACATTTGAGGAACGATATATCCTCCCCCACATACAGCAACCATTAAGAGCAAGAAAGAAACAAAGAAATTAAGAGGATTGGCGTAGAATCCAGAAATCGTTAAATAGGCATCCGACTGTTCAATGAAAATCAGATCCTTTAAACCAAAGAATATAAATAAGAGTGCTATCGACATTCCTAATGCACTAATAGGAACTAATCCTATTTCGACTTTAGTGCGAGATATTCTTTCAGTGAAGTAACTTCCAAGCCCCATCCCTATGGTAAAAATGGCGAGAAAGAGAGTCGCCACTTCCGTTCCCCCCATTAAAAGATTTTTAACGATTGCGGGAAGTATAGATAAAATAGCAGAGCCTAGGAACCAATACCAGCTCACTCCTAAAACGGTTCTAAAGACAACGGGGTCTCTCATGGTAAGTCGTAAGATAGACCAAGTGGGCCGAAAGAAACTATAGTCGACTTTAACCTTATCACTTCCCGGAATAGGAACATCTATAATGGATAGGCTGAAAATAAATCCTACAATAGCAAATCCTAAGAGCCCTAAACTTAGTGCCAATACATAGTGAGAAAAGTCGACAAAACTTCCTCCTAAGATAGTACCAATCAAAATCGCGACAAAAGTCCCCCCTGAAACATAGGCATTTCCTAAAACAAGTTTCTCTCTTTTTACGAGACTTGGAATGATGCTGTATTTCAAGGGTCCAAAGAAGGAAGACTGAGTTCCCATGAGAAAAAGAACAAATAGAAGAAGGGAATAATTATTTAAAGCGAAACCAATACTGGCCAAGCCCATAATTAGAATTTCGATAAATTTAATCCACTTGATGAGTTTGGCCTTTTGATACTTATCGGCCATTTGTCCAGCTGTAGCGGAAAAGAGAAAAAAGGGAAAAACAAAAATACCACCACAAAGAGGAACTAAAAGCAGTGGGGATAGACCAAGAACTTGTACTGACTGATAGGTTATGAGAATAGCGAGAGCATTTTTAAAAAAATTATCGTTTAGCGCTCCAGCGAATTGAGTCCAAAATAAGGGCCAAAAGCGCTTATCTTTAAAAATGAGCTCCATGAATACTCCAAAAAAAAAGGCCAATCAATTTCGTTACTTAACCATAGTAACTTGATCGATTGACCCTGAGAAGTATTCTCTTTAATCCGAGTTTTCTAATCTACTATTGAATCTCTACTCTATCAATTCCAACTGTCTTACCAAGGAACTTCTTTACTTTAAAATTAAGCTGCTCAATTTCCGCACCTCTATGGAAGACCTTCCAAGAGTGTCCATCAAAATCAATAGTGATCTCTAAATCGGATCTCTTTCCCGTTAATCCATTATTGAGGTAATCCACTAGAAAGTGCCCTCCTCTATCATGCTCAAAATCATCTGACTTGAGAACGATCACTTTATGACTTCCCTCTTTCTTAAGGTCTACACCTTTTGAGAGATCCTTAACCTGAAATTGTACCCACTCTTTGTCTGCATGGTCATACATAGATAGGCCGTGAGCATTATCAAATTCATCTAGTTCTAAATAGAGATCGTAATAAGAGCTATCTTCGTCATTAGTGACAACTAGAATTTTTGACTTAGCTGCTTGGGCAGATTGAATACCCATGAAAAGGGTTAATAGTAGTGCTGCAATTAAATTCGTTTTTAATAATCTTAGCATTCTCTCCTCCTCTTTATCTGCGATTGTAATGAAGAGCCTGTGCCCCTCTTTCGTAGATAAATCTCTCCTTAATCTTGAAGAAAATTTATAACGATTTTGTCGTCTAGGTCCCTGATTTTGAAAAAATTTTACTGGTCCCTTAAACTATTGAAATATATAGTATCCTTTTGCCACCAACTACCGTTCGTTTTGAAGGAAGAATGGGGTAAATGGCCTAACTAAGAGGTTAAAATGATTAAACTTTATCACTATATTCACTGTCCCTTTTGCATTCGTGTTCGAATGGCCTTGGGAGCCTTGGGAAAGAAATTTATTTCACAACCTCTCGACTATCACGACGAAAAAACACCTATTGATTTATGTGGAAAGAAAATGCTTCCCATACTAACGGACAACGAGTTGGCCTTAAATGAATCCTTAGATATTATCAAACATCTCGACTCTGAATCATCTCTTCACCTCGATAAATTGAACCATGAAAAAGATTTGAATCAACTTGAAGACCTCTTAAGTCGCTTAGGCAAACCGATCCATAATCTATGTATGCCTTATTGGGCCTATACGAAAGAATTTACTCCAGAAGCGAGAAATTACTTCATTCAAAAGAAATCAGTAAAAAGAGGACCTTTTGAAAAACTCATTCAAAATAAGAATACTTTTTTACAGGAACTCACTCCACTATTAAAAGAAGTTGAAGATCTGATTAAATCAGATGATTTTAGCTCATTTGCGAAAGGCCATAAAAAAGAAGATCTAAGTATTTTTGATATCATGCTTTCTTCCCATATTTGGGGCATGTATATCTTTCCAGAGTTTCAGTTTTCAGAGACCATTCATACCTATTTGCAAAATGTAAAAATGGCCTGTGAATTCGAATACCATGAAGATCTATGGAAGGATTCATCTCCTCCTAATCTATAAGGAGAATATAATCTGCAATGGTTCCATAACTTGAGTGAGGCTTGAGAATCTCTTCAAGTTCATCGTCATCGATTTGCGAGAGATTAACCAGTCGAATTTGAGACACCTCTTTAATTCCTAAATCAAAGAGATAATGGGGCAATCCATGTCCAAAGTCTGAATGAAAATGACCCACAACCATCATAATGGGTCCACGATTTAATTTATCATCAATTGCATTGGCCATGTAGGCATCTGTATAGAACTGAGCAAGATAATATTTATCAAGAGTTTGAGTATCAACATGTCCACCCATGGCATCAGAGAAGCGATTTCGATATCCCATAGGAGCATCAGAAACTCGTGTTGAAAATGGCCATATCTCTTTATCATCATCTAGTAGGTCTCTTCCCTGTGCCATTAGCTTTTGCTTAAATTTACGAGGAGAATTTGTACCTAATATTTCTAGATCATATTTCTTTGCTACTTCATAAAGAGGAAGGTAGAGCTCATGATTTGCTTTTGACTTTCTAAACCAGCCATTGATTAATTCAGACCCTGTAATTTCATCTGCTTTAAATTTTTGATAGGAGCTTTCTAGAGCTGCTTGATCTCTATAATCGAGAAATTCCCACGCGAGTTGAAAACGATTATTTCTTAGCGCAAGTTTCTCTAGGGTCCACGCCTCAGCTTGCTGAATAACAGGATCATAGTGAGTTTCACCAAGCACTACAACTTCTGAGCGAGAGATCTGGTCAAAGCCTGATTCTACAGGTACATATGCCTCTTCTTTCACATTGTAGAGCTTATAGGTCTGAGCACAACTGGAGCTTATCCCTATGAAGAAAATGGCCATGGTAAATGAGAATATTTTGGAATATAGAGTTTTCATAGATCACCTTTTATAAATATCTATCTAAGGTATCGAGGGCTTAAGAAGTAGTAAAGTATGGATATAAATAAGTATGCACAAAATCTAAAAGAGAAAGTAACCCATGGAAAATTCGATGGCTCTCGACTTCCCTCTCCTAAGGATCAAACCGGCCACGAAGCCCTTCTTCAAACAAATCTCCCTCTCTATCTTGAAATTGGATGTGGCGCAGGTCTCCATCCCGTACTCTTTGCCAAAAATAATATGAATTCCCATCTACTTGCTTTTGAAAGAACAAAAGAAAAGTTTGAAAAATTCTTGAGAAGAGTAACTTCCCATCAATTGAAAAATGTTACCCCCATATACGAGGATGCCCTAAACTGGCTCTATCCTAAGAGAGAAATTTTCCAACATCAATTCAGTGGTCTCTTTCTTCTCTATCCCAACCCCTATCCAAAAAATAGTCAAAGAAATAAGAGATTTCTCGCAAGCTCTAGTTTTCAATTTCTTTTAAGTCTTCTTAAAGCTGAGGCCAATATTGAAATAAGATCGAATGAACTTTGGTATTTAGAGGAAGCTATTTTCCTAGCTGAAAATGTTTGGGATTTAAAAAATGAAGGATTGATAAAAGTAAGAGAGTTAGATCAAATACAGCAAGGTCTCACTCATTTTGAAAGAAAATATCTAAAAGAAGGTCAAGACTGCTGGCAACTTACTCTTTCTCAACCTCTGCCTTAACCATTTCTACCACCTCTTCTAAATCGAAGGGCTTAAAAATAACAGCATTGACACCAAGGTTTGTGAGGTCTTCCGTCGTGTAGTCAGAAAAACCTGTCACTAAGTAGATTGGAATTTCAGAGCCCTCTCCCTTGATATTTTTAACAAGGGAAACACCATCGCCTCCTGGCATTCGAATATCGGATACGACACAATCTATTTTATTATTTTGGAAAATTTCAAAAGCATCCACACCATTGGAAGCCTCTAAAACTTTATAATCGAGTTCTAAAAATTCGTCGCGAAAAAGCTCTAAAATATCCACTTCATCATCAACACAAAGAATTACTTTTTGTGTGCTCATTTTTCGCACTCTCCTAGTTATTCGTACTATTATTATTTAAAGTTATGAAAAGATAAAGATAAAAGCCCTTCTCAATTATGAAGAAAAGAATACATTTCTAAGACAGGAGCTAATTTAACCTGAGTTTATTTAGAAAGTTCAAGTTATATGAGTATAGTGCACCGGTATAATTCTCCCCTTCTCTGTCAAAATCTTGAAAACCCCACTTTTGCCCCTACACCTCCGATGAGGAATATACACACACAATTCTTCTAGGGAGGAAACCATGACTAAAGTCATACTCGCGGCGATAGCGTCCCTTACACTTTCTAATACCTATGCCTTTAACGAAGTCAAAATAGATTATTTGAGAGGATCTTTAAATTCCACAGATGAACAGTCTGAGATGAGTTATCTCGATTATAATGAACTCAGTATAGATCGCTCTCCTATGAATCTCTACTCACAAGATTCATCACTACAAACATCTTTTAAGCAAGGTCTTCTCAAAGTTCATCATAATGACTTAAAGCTTGATTACGATTTTGGACAAGATAGTTTTCTTTCTGGAATTCAAAATATCCAGACTCAAGAGATGCATCTTCATTATAAAGAAGGAGAAAGGCTCTTATTTCAAACACAGGGAATTGAACTTCAGCATACAGGAGGCTCTCAACAACTTCCTGAATTAAGCCTACAATGTAGAGATAATAGTAAGAATCTTGTAAGCGATATTGCCCATATCTGTCTCAAGCTCGCTGAACTCTCCATTCCAGAACTCAATTTTGATGATCTAAGTGCCATGTCTATGGCCAAGGTATTGAATCAAAAGATGTCTTCCATTGATAGCATCGAAAACTTAAAGCTCTATATTTTTGACGGAAGTTTTCAAATGCAATTCAAAGTTAAATACCTATTTAATTGGACCGTTAAGTCTAACGGAACTATTAAATTTGATGAAGATAAGAAGTTGATTTCCATCTATCTCCAAAAAGCGAAAGTCGGAATCATTTCTTTGAAAGGAAAAATTCTTGATCAAATAAGGGATGCGAATTTGGAAAGTGTAAGGGTCGAAGGAAGTATGATCTACATCCAACTCTAATTTTTTTAAGCAAGAGGATCTTTATACATCCTCTTTGCTGAAACACTTACGATTTCACCAGCGGGGAGAATCAATGCACTGAGGTCTCCCCCCCATACACAACCGGTATCAAGCCCGATTACATTCTCTCTTACCACAAGTCCTAAAGCAGCCCAATGGCCAAAAATAACCAATTTCTCTCCTTCATAATACTCAAACCAAGGTGAATGAGAGTCATTATTCATATCTTCTCCCACCCCATCCCAATAGCGAATACGTGTGGCTATTTCAGGTCTTTGCTTTTCTAATTCTACATCAGGTTCTAATCCACCATGGATAGCAATGAAGCTCTCTTCTTCAATATACAAAGGTAATTCCTTCATCCATTGAACATATTCATCTAAGTGAGCCCCCAATTGCTCAATGAGTTTTAAATTACCGCCCGATCGATACTTTCCCCCTTCTTGAGCTTTCAGAAAACCTAATTCGTGATTTCCAAGTATCGAGCGGTGGTTGCCTTTTTTTACAAACTCCAAGACTTTGACTGAGTCAGGCCCTTTGTTAATGAGATCCCCTAAAAAGATGAGTTCATCCTCAGAAGAATTAAACTTAACTTTATCAAGTAATTCCTTTAATTCTTCAAAACAGCCGTGAACATCGCCAATAATAATTTGTCTTTTCATGGTCTAAATATCTCCCGACTTTGATAAACAGTTCTTAGGAACTAAGAACCAAAGACTTCCTCTATGCCTCATCACACCAGCATTCAAAGAGGCAATATCCCCCTTCCCCCAATAGAGATCGACTCTACCTGTTCCTTTGATCGCTCCTCCCGAATCATGAGCTAAGACGAAGCGTCCCTCCCTCTCTAAGTCGTCTGGAGTGAAGGATTCGAATTCATTGTAATCGCTTATACGGGGAGATAAGAAGTCGATAAAGCCAAGAGCACCTAGAGGAAAGATTTTATAATCAATCGCAATCGTTCTGCGATCTATAACATCTGGCCCAAAGGTGGTTTGACCAATATTTCTCTCAAGGGTCCTAAAAAAAACATAACTTGGGTTTTCATCAAAGAGTTTATTTCTTTCTTCTCTAGATAAGGACCTTAAATAGGAAACGATTCTATCTTTACTCATTTCCTCTGGAGGAATTTTATGAAATAAAGACTTCCCTATACTATAATAGCGATGACCATTTTGAGCATCATAGCCAAGAGAAAGAATCTCACCATCTTCTAACTCCACAAGTCCAGATCCTTGAATTTGTAAAAAGAAAGCATCGATTGGGTCAACATATGCGAGGGCCAATCCCCTATTTTCAAGACTCCCTAAGCGATCAATTTCATAGCGTGAGAAATAAGGTCCAATCTTTATAATTTGACCTTCTTTATTGAATTCAACTCTTGCTGCTAAAGAATCCTTAGAATAGGCATCAGGAGTAATAATACCTGCTCTCTTAAATTCTCCGAGGGAAATCATATAGAGATCTTTTGGGGTTGAATACAGCGCTTGGGAGAACTTTTCGCTAGGTCTTTTAGAGCCTTGAATTACCGGGGAATAATAAGATGTAAGTAAGACTTCTCCCCATTCATCCTTTCCATAGACTTCATAAAAGCGATAGTCGTTTTGAAGTAAATGAAGGAACTCTTGATCGTTCTTTCCCTTAAGTTTACTTATTTCATTTGCATACTCTGACGCTTTCAAAGAGCAAGAACCAAATTCTAATGTTTGACTCTCTCTTTTGTTTAACCATTGCACACTTAAATCAATATGCTCTTCTCTCTTCTCTTTCGGCCAACTCATAATGGCCTGATTGAGTAACTCTGTTTCAGGCCCAGAAGATTCTCTCATGGCCTTAGAACGATCTACGATAGTCTGACGGGAACATGAACTCATGAAAGTGCAATGGAAAAGAGAAATCGCTAAAATAAAAATTAAATCAAAAGATAAAGGCTTATAGGATTTCATCACTATCTCAGGGCTTAGGAATCAGGTCGTTATTTCATCATAACGAATGCCTATATAGATCAAAAGATGCTCTGCGTTTCTTTTGACTTGTATGGCCATTTTCCTTAGGCAAATACTTTTAATTGCGGTAGCGTAAAGGGGTAAAAAAGGATGAGTTATGACCCAGAAAAGTGACAAGAATAAGGACAAAAAAGCTCCTGATCTCGCCAATCCCAAAAATAGGTTTACTAAAATTCCTAATGGCTTTTCAAGCTTAAGCCAGAGAAAAAAGAAAGGTCCCACACTATGGATTTTTCTCTTCCTCTTTTTTATATTATTGGCCAATTATTTAGGTGAGCAATCGAAGCCTCAAAAGCTTAAACATATTTCTTATTCAGAGTTCATGGATAAGGTTAAAAATGAACAGCTTAAAGAAGTCACCTTTCAAGGCAATCAACTCATGGGTCTTCAAGCCCCTATCCATCAGAATAATGAAGAATCCCAAAAAAAATCCCAAGAAAAATCCGAGGAAGAAAATAAAGAGATCAAACTCACCTTCCAAACCCAACTCCCCCCCGTCGAAAACCCAAAGCTTCTTGAACTCCTTGAACAAAAGAAAATTAAAGTTGTAGTAAAAGAAGATAACTCAGAGAATTGGATTAATTTATTGGCCGCCATTCTTCCCTGGCTTCTTATCTTTGGATTCTTCTGGTGGTCTTCAAGAAGTATAAGTAAAAGAATGGGTAACGCTGGAAGACCTCCTTTCATGGGCGCAGACAAGAGTCGAAAAATTGATCCAACAAAGAGTAAAGTAACTTTCAAGGACATAGCGGGAGCAAAGCATTCAAAAGATGACTTAGAGGAAATTGTCTCCTTTCTAAAAAATCCAGATAAATTCACAAAGATGGGAGCCACTCTTCCTCGAGGCGTTCTTATGATCGGTCCTCCCGGAACAGGTAAAACGCTAATGGCCAAAGCTGTTGCCGGAGAAGCAGGAGTCCCTTTTTACAGCATGAGTGGTTCTGAATTTATTGAACTCTATGTAGGAATGGGAGCCAGTCGTGTCAGGAAGCTCTTTGAAGATGCCAAGTCTCACGCACCAGCCATTATCTTTATCGATGAAATAGACTCAATTGGGCGTTCAAGGGGAACAGGTCTTGGAGGAGGACATGATGAAAGAGAGCAAACTCTCAATCAAATCTTGGCCGAGATGGATGGCTTCAGTTCTGAAGAGAGTGTCATTGTCTTAGCTGCGACCAACAGACCAGATGTTTTGGATAATGCCCTAACTCGACCAGGGCGCTTTGATCGTCAAGTGGTCATGGATCTTCCCACCTCAAAGGCCAGAGAAGATATTTTAAAAATTCATACTAGAAAGATTCCTCTCTCCGAAGAAATCAATCTTCAACATATCGCAACTTCAACACCAGGTTTTTCGGGAGCTGATCTTAAAAATTTAGTTAATGAAGCGGCCCTACAAGCGGCCAGAGAAGATAAAGAGGAAGTGACCAACCATCACTTTAGCCTGGCCAGAGATAAAGTTCTCATGGGTAACCCAAGAGAAGAAATCTTAAAAGAAGATCAAAAGAGAGTCATTGCCGTTCATGAATCGGGTCATGCCCTGGTCGCTCACTTAACAAAGGAAGCCAGTCCCCTTAAGAAAATCACAATCATTCCTCGAGGAAAGGCCCTTGGCTTTACAGAACAAGTTTATACAGAAGATATAGTGAATCAAAGTAAGAGCTTCCTTCTTTCTCAAATCGACGTCCTCCTAGGAGGTCGCACCGCTGAGGAACTTATAATTGGAGAAATTACAACTGGAGCACAGGATGACCTGAAAAGGGCCACAAAACTTTGCCGTAAGATGATTGCGATTTGGGGTATGAGCGATACCTTTGGTCCCCTTTCATTTGAAATTGAAGAAGAGCATGCCTTTCTTGGAAGAGAAATGAGTAAGGCCAAAAACTTTTCGGAAAAGACCGCCGAAAGAATTGATGAGGAAATATTTAAACTCTTAGGACAGCGAAAGGATCATGTCACTGAGCTTCTCACTAAGAATAAGGAACTCTTAGTCGAACTTTCCGATCAACTCTTTACTAAGGAAACATTGGAAACAGAGGACCTTCTCCCCATTTTAGGTGAAAAATTAAATACTTAGCCCCTTTTCAGACTATAAAACTCAACTTATTTCAAAGATCCTCCGATACCTAGTAAGACTCTATTCTCAAACTAGGTATCGGAATATGCGTAATGCAAAATTCACACTCTTTCTTAGCCTCTCCCTCTTAGTAGGCCAGGTTCAAGCTTCTTGCTACAGCAACTTAAAAAGTCTATTTGTTGGAAAAACAGGATTCAATAATAATGAGGCCATCGACTTTACTGAGAGAGTTACACGAATTGAAAACTTCACCAATTTTCTTAGAAAGGGAAAGGAAGATCCCACTCCTGCTCTCAATTTAAAAATCGCAAAGAAAATCAACCTCCTTCATGAAAATATTTTTGCTAATAACTTTTCAGCTAATGAGAGAGAATGGAGAACCTTTTTTCGAACTATAGAAGCTCAATTAATTGGAGTAAAACGTTATAAGAAGATTTCTGACTTCTTAGCCGAAAATGAAGGAATAAGTGAACCTGATTTTATAAAAGCTCTAGAGTCGATGGACTTTAATTCTGAATTTGTTGATTTCATTAAAAAACAAGTAAGAGACTTTGAAAGAATGGATCAATTTAAATCTAAACTTCAAGAAGAAATAAATAAGAGTTTAGTCTTACTGGGAAATAAATATCAAGAATATAGAATGGTGAGAGGAAGTTTAGAAGATCTCTTAAAATCAAAGCAGTGTAATGATACATGTAAGAAACAAGTTAAACTTCTCATGGATAATTTAGGGGCAAACTCAGAAAAAGAAACTTTGGCCCATCCTACCTTTTTTAAAGATCAAGTTAGGCCTTCTATCGATGAACTCAGAAAAATGCTATATCAAGAACCCCTCTTTGTTCTTACAAAAGCAAAAAAAGAGAGAAATACAGAACTCAAATCCTTTCTATTAAGCTATTTAAATCAACCTCAATTCGTTGATCGAATCCTTGGGCTCATTTATAAATCAGACACCATTGGTCGCAGAAAGGCCGTTCAACTTTTTAAACTCATCTATGATTCCCATGCAAGGAATGTTTACTTTCCTAAGCTTAATAAGATCATCTTTAGTACTGACTCTGCAAAAATAAATACCCAAGTTCTTCAAGGGCAAAATGCAACTGTCGATCAAGACGAGCTTCTTGTTACTTTTGCCAGACGCTTAGATGCACTTGCACAGGAAAAATGGAAAGAGATCAAGGCCTATGCTGAAAAGTTTGAAAAAGAATTTTTTAAGCGGATGGAAGATGCTGAAAAGAAAGCTCAGGCCAGAGGTACAATTAGCCCCACTAAAGATAATACCTTACTTATGAAAGTGGCCCTTCTTACTGGAGCTGGTGCAGGAGCTTATGCCTATTTTTATTTCGATGGAACACCTACTAGCATCGAGATAGAAATAGAAGAAAATGAAGTCCCTATTCAATCATCACTCCATGATTCAAAAGAAGAGGGAGATCAGAAAATTCTATTAGATGGAGAATTTGATCAGATGCTAGATGAAGCAAGTGAAGTTATTTACGAATCAGATACGGCACGAGGACCTTCCTCTCTGAAACAAAAGAAAGATCGAGGGAATATATTTAGGGAATTATGGTGCTCAATCTTCACCTGTAATGCCCATGAATAATGGCCTTAAGATCTCTTAAATAAAGTTAATAGACTACACCTTACAATCTCTTACTCTTTGATGACAATTGTAAGAGATAATTTCTTCAATTTATTGGCCAAAGGGTATTCTCCAATGAAGAATATCCTATGAAAAAATTAAGATACTTTGCACTTCTCGCTCTTATTCCTCTATTTATCAAGTCTACTCCCCTTTGGGCTTCTCCTGATATGGCCAGAGAAGGAGCACTTGTTAAAGATCCTACAGGGCGCTTATATAAATTAATTAAGGGACATCCAGATCTCATTATTGACCACAGAACCTCAGCTCAATTTGAAGTCTATGGTCCCTTAGGCACTATCCAATGGCTGAATCAAATTGGAGCTCATCCCCATTCCTTTGCTGAAGACTTTAATCACTCGCAAAAGATTGCTGTTGGCTATCCTTCACCAGAAGAAATTGAGGATCAGTTAAAAGAAATTACTCAGAAGTACTCCAAGATCATGAAACTCATCTCTATTGGTCAAACATCATCTGGAAGAGATATTTGGGTCGTAAAGATTTCAGATAATCCAGAAGAAGATGAATTAGAGCCTGAAGTAAAATATATCGCGAATATGCATGGTCATGAAATCGTAGGAAGAGAAATGATGATTCGCTTTCTTCGCGATATGGGCAGCCTCTATATGAAGAGTGATAAGGCCATATCGACTCTCGTCAATCATACTGAGATCTTTATTATGCCCTCTATGAATCCAGATGGAGCAGCAAGAAAGAGAAGAGGTAATAGCGGATGGAAAGATCTCAATCGAAATTTTCCAGACTTCAGCACAAGGGACAATCAAAACGACTCACATGGCAGAGAAGAAGAAACTGTGGCCGTCATGAACTGGCAAGATCAGAGAAACTTTACTCTCAGTGCTAATTTTCACGGAGGAACAAAGGTTGTAAACTACCCTTGGGATACAAGTTCAAAAGTTGCGCCTCTCACTCAACTTATTATTTCCTTATCTAAAGAATATGCTGACCAAGTACCTGGTTTCTACGATTCAACTGAATTTGAAGGCGGAATTGTAAATGGAAATGAATGGTATGAAGTAGATGGTGGTATGCAAGACTGGAGCTATTACTATTATAATGATCTCCAAGTAACGATTGAACTGTCTCATTCGAAATGGCCAAATTACAAATATATGGATCAATTCTTCCAAGACAATAAGAAAGCCCTCTATCAATTCCTTCGTAGATCTCATCAAGGCCATGGGCTAAGTTTTCAAAGTAGAGATGCAAAGAGTGTAGAAGTTATCAACTCTCAGACTAAGAAAATAATAGGAAAATACCCCGTTAGAAATCAACAATTCTACAAGGTACTTCCCCAAGGAAAATATCAATTTATTATTGAGTGGTCTGATGGAAGTAAAATCAGTAAAGATATTGAAGTAAGTTTTGATCCTTCAAAACTTTCCCCTAAGTATCTTTTCTTATAATCACTCTATAAGTGGCAATGATTAACTTAAAGAAGTTTGCCCACTCCAAGTCACTCAGGGCCTGGAGTTGATCTTGCCCCTCTTCACTCATTTGTTCAAGAATCTCTCCAATGCAAATTCCCTTATCTATTTCCTTTAAAAGAGGGAGATACTCTAGAGGAAGAAAATCTCTTTTAACTGCATAACCTTCCTTATATAAGAAGAAGCATCCTTCCCTATCGATCATATCCCAAGTCATTTCAGTTTCATCATCTTTGTGATCCCAAATGAAACTCAAATCTACTTCACTTATAAAGATTTGAGCATCCTCCCTTTTCATTAAAGGTGAAGACATATATTCGGACAAGGCCTCTTGAAGATCTTGCTTTTCTCGTGGCCTACAATGAAAGAGTTGGTAGAAACTTCTCTCGTACAGGCCAAGCTGTAAGATAAAGGGATAGTCCTCTCTAAGTCTTTGGTCTAAAAAATAGGGAAAATCATTTCCATAAAGAGATAAACTTTTAAAAGAGGAAGGATTCTCGTGAATATAACTTTCACAGGCTCTAAGAAAATCATCATCCCCTACGACCTTCCAACAAGCGCTATATTGATCCCCAAGAACTTCAGTCAATCGAAGAATGTAGTCTTGACGATAAACCCTTAATGCATCTATTTGAGACAAAGTCCCAGCTCCTTTTAACGAAAGATCGAGACTTGCCTCATCACTTATAGCCCCATTAATCTTTTTTAAAAATAGATTTTGAATTTCTTTAAGCTGCTTGCTCATAGCAATTCCTCTCCTATTTTCTTGGCCTTTAAAACTTCTTCCTCAAGGATACTAAATTCTGGAATATCTTCATCCCATTCAATAAGAACAGGTATATCGAGACTTTCTTTCCACTTATACTTAAGTAATTTCCAAACTTGACTACAGACTGGAGTCGAATGGGTATCAAAGAGGAATTCCCCCATATCTGTGTGACCTGCTAAGTGAATTTCTGATACTTGAGAAATGGGAATCGCATCGAGATAATCCAATGGATTAAAACCATAATTTTGTGAATTCACAAAAATATTATTAATATCGAGAAGGATTTTGCATCCCGATCTTTTAGACAGTTCTGCAAGAAAATCCCATTCAGTAAAATCATTCCCTTCAAAATCTACATAGGCCGATAAATTTTCAATCGAGATCTCTCTGCCAATATATTCCTGATAGTAAGAAATTCGAGCAACGAGATGATCTAAAGTATCATTCGTATACGGAAGGGGAAGAAGATTGTGGAGTTGATTTTCTGATTGACCAGTCCAGCATAAATGATCTGAAATCAAATAGGGATTACACTCATCAAAGAGTAATTTTGCTCTCTTTAGGTAGTCCTTATCTAGAGGTTCATAAGAACCAAGATTAAGGGATACCCCGTGAAAAGACACAGGGTAATCCTTAGAAATCTCATTTAATATTCGTTTGGGATTTCCTTCGCTATAGAGAAAGTTCTCGGTAATCACTTCAAACCAATTAGAATGAATCTTTGGTTTTTCTAAAAGATAGGAATAATGATCGGGCCTTAAACCCACTCCAACGAATAGAGACTTCATTATGAGGCGACCTTTCCGCCTTTATCCATACACTCTTTCTTGGATAATTTCTTTAGTCCCTTCCCTTTACAAGAATTCATACCAGCACATTTTAAGCTGGCCTCGCAACCATTCTTTCCATTACAAGCATCAATTTTACCAGAACAATCTCCATGTCCTTTACAGGCATTTACACCGTAGCACATCACTTCTTTAGAGCTGGCATCGCTATTCGCACCTACAGCTTGTTGACTACAAGAGGCCATCATTAATCCTGCCATGGCCGTGCTCATTAATAAGTTTCTTCTTTTCATAATTTCCTCCTAATAAAGATTTCCCTCAAGGGTGTTATCAAGTCTTTCGTTGAGATATTAGGGTTTGTTACAAAAAGATTTTTATTTTTAATAAAAAAAGATATGATCCTCTAAACAATAACGATTCCAATAACTTAAAAAATGAATGAATCCTTAAAAGAGTTACTCATTCAAACCCAAGAAGGAAATCAAGAATCTTATAAGCTTTTTCTCAAGAAAGTTATTCCTCTAATAGAGAAAAAAGTTAATAAGACTGTTTTCAATAAGAGTGATAGACCAGATCTTATACAAGAGATTCTGATGTCAATTCACCAATCCTTGGCCACATACGACTCAGCTTATGATGTTGAGCCTTGGCTATATACCATCACCCAAAGAAGAATTATCGACTATATTCGTAGAATCGCTCGTCATCAAAAATTTAACTGTACTGAAGAGTTTGATGTAACAAATCATATAGGCCAAGCGAATATACAATCAGAGATGGAAAATTATGAGATTCTCAATATACTCTCTAATGAAAACAGAAAGGCCATACTGCTTACCAAACTCTATGGTCACAGTACGGCCGAAGTTGCTGCTGAATTAAATATTAAAGAAAATGCTTTAAGGACGCGCCTATCACGGGCCTTTAAAGAAATAGAGAATTACCTAAAGAAGGAGCTTTAATTCATATGGGCCATGACAATACTGATCAATTCATTGATAAACTTTCGTCCGAACTAAAACCCATACGAAAACTTCTCCCTTTAAAATGGAGAATTCCTCTTTTTATTATAGGACAAATTCTTATCGTTACCGTCCTATTTCTTATCTATAGCTCACTATCCAACCAGACGAGCCAATTCTACGATCATGCCCTCCAAAATCCATATTTTCTCATTCAAGTGATCCTTATTTTACTCACTTGGATAAGTGCAAGTGCTGTAACTTTATTGAGTACACTTCCAGGCCGTTTTAAAAGAGTGTATCTCCTCTTTCCGTGCCTATGCTTTATCTCGTTGCTGATATCCGTGTTTCTTAATTATTGGGATCTCGAACAAATATCTCATAGTCATCGGGCGATCTGTATGGTTGAAATTTCACTCCTTGCCATAGCCCCCTTCTTCTTTATGATTCAGCTTTTGAAAAAAGGATTCTTTATTTCAAAACGCCTAAGTATTACCTTAGGTTCCTTTTCTTGTGCTCTCTTTCCCGCACTCATCATGCATTTTATGTGTAACACCCACCCCATGCATGTGCTGATTTTTCACTTCCTTCCTGTCTTTATTTTTAGCTTTCTAGGCGCTTATATTTGGATAAAACTAAACAAATCTAAATAATTACAAAGACTTAAGTGACCTAGATTTAAGAGTCTAACTTCTATACACCCCATGTAAACTCAACGCACTTTGTGGAGCCTCTTCCTTACAAGAGTCATAATAAATGAAATCAAATACGTAAGGATATTTTATGAAGTTTAATTTCAAGTGCTCAGTTCTATTAGCGGCAATGATGGTTACCCAACCTCTTTTTTCTGCCGACTTCTTAACAGGTCATATTATCGATCTTGGAAATAATGAATTTGAAATAAGTTCACCAGAAGGACAATTTCAAGTTATCGCCAATGATGACATCAAAAAATCCCTTCCCTCTCTTGCCAATCCAGTTTATGTCAAACAATCCAATGGCAATCCTTACTCGTATGAATTTAAAGGTGAGAAAGAAGGTAATAAGTTTAAACTCATTCAGACTCCTACCAATATTCCAGGGCCTTCCTCGCTCGAAGGTGTATTGGTCTATGATGAGGGTCTTGATATTTACACTATAAATGGAAAAAGAGTTGAGTTCGGATATACAAAAGTACTTAATCACTACTCATTTGATGAAATATCAAAGAAGTCCTTTGTAGGTAAGAAAATTATAGCTGAAGGAGCATATGAAGGTGATGTATTTATCATGCAGGCCCTTACTCCTTCTGGTCTCTTTAGCGCAACATGGCCAGAGAAGTCTCCTTACGAAAATTTAATTAACCAAAATCCCTATAAGTTTATAGAAAAGACGGTATACAAAAATAAGATTAGTAAATCTCAGAATACATTTAGGAAAGTCATTTATAATGAGAAAGGATATCAGGCAAAACCTGGTGAATCTGTATTTCTCGTGACTCTATCAGGACGACAAGGAGATTCCTTTGGATCCGTGAACGGTCACTTTGTTGCTGGACTTGGAGAAGTGAAGAAGGATCTCTCCTTAAGAGCTGAGGTATCAAATGCCTATGTTGTAAATGGAAAAGATATTCTTTCTGGAAATACTTCTCTAACGAATTATTTTTCAAACTTAGTTCAAGGTCAGAATAACTATAGACCTACTTATACTTTTATCGCTTATGGAATCGATAAAGAGAAGTTGAAAAAGTTCAGAGATTTTCTAGAGCCTAGTCACATCCTTTTTAGAACTCAAGATTTAGATATTACACTTGAATTTAACTGTACGACAGAAACAGCGAAAGGACTAAGTTTAGCAGGGATAGTTGGGAACCATAAAAGAACTCTTCTCAACAGAACTTTAGATCTCAATAATCTGGCCATTCCATTAAGAGTCGCCAGTGTTTTCGGAGAAGCGGGAGAAGCTTTCGCCTATACCTCTTCTCATGATAAAGAGGACTTCCAACCACGACCTGCTTTCCAAAGTTATATTGACTCACTTAAAAATAAGAAAGTGATCAAGGAGTTAGGGATTAAAAGAATGGATTATGTCTTCTACGGACAGATTCCTTCCGCAAGACCTGTAGGTGGAGCCCCTTCAAACTATACTTTTAATGTAATGGTGAAGCATGATTCTCTATTCTATAGAAATCTTTATGAAAAATATGAGAATAACGAAAATAAAGCAGACAACGCCTCAAAGGAAGAACTCCTTGAGCTTCTTCCTTTACTCGACAAAGTAGAATAAAAACAATCTGGGCTTAGTATAATCTATACTGGGCCCATGATTTCACTTCTTCAGTATCTTCTAAATAAATCTTTTCCAAACCATTTCTCATTTTCACTAGAGAATCTCTTCTCATCCAAGGATATTGTGAAGAACTTTGAGGATAAGGGGAAAGCGTAATCTCAAGTTGAGAACCAAGCCTTGCCTTAAGATCAGCATCGTCGTAGCTATCTAGACCCGCTCTTCTTTTCACTGAGCTTATATAGTCATTCAAGTTTTGATTGCTTAGTCCTTTAGTAATACAAGATCTTATAGAATCACTACAACCAATATTAACGAGCATTCCCATTTTCGATAAAGAATTAAATTCAATTCCAGCAGATCTAAAGGCACTTTTTAGGGCGGGAACATCTATCTTAGAATGAACCACTCCAATAAACTCTCCTCTAGAATTAAATACACCAGAGCCAGAATTTCCACTTATGACATCACAAGACCAACCTGTAATGAGGGCATCTGAAGAAGCACTACTTAAATGTCCTGTAAGTATATTCGTTTGAGAAATCGAACAACTTTTCTTATATATATATCCCGCAAATCGATTACGCCCTTGACTAGGATTCATGGTATAGGCAAAGACTTTGCCTCTATCATTCATTTTATTAGGTGTAATTCTTGCACTTTCTCTATAATACCGAGATTTTTTCACTTTAATGATCGCAATGTCAGGGCCACCATTTAAATAGTCATGTACCTCTTCGACTTTTAAACAATCCACACTTTCTGCTTCTCTTCCATTATTATAATCTTCAGGGAATTGTACTAAAACTTGTCCATTACAATTTGCACCGTTATAAGAAATTTCCTCAGGAATACAATGTGAGTTAGTTACAACAGTTGTTTCATCTACAAGTGTTCCAGAACAAACACCGAAGGAATATCCTTCCTCACTTTCTGAGCTACGCTGCCAAAAAGCAAGCTTGGCAACATTACTAGGACAACTTGACTCCATACAGGTTACTGAACTCTCAGCAAGCGCTGCTCTAAGTTCGTCATCATTTTCTAGCTCTATTCTATTATCTATAGGTGTGTTCTTTTCTTTAGACCCACATGAGAATAAGAGAGTACTTATTACGACTAAGCTCAACCAATTTTTCATTCATAAACCCCGTTTAATTTTCCAGACTTTATAGACCAATTTATGGGGGATAAGAAATTGATTGAAAACTTTTCAACAAGAACAAACCTTTAATATCAATAGGTTACAATTCTTCTATAAATATTTTTTCCGTTATTTTCCAAAATTTGTCCTGCTTTCTCGCTATGACAAATGCCGGAGCTCTAAGTAAGGGTTGGATACGAATCACTTCATCCGGTGATGTTATCTCTAAATTAAATTCAGGCCTTCGCATATGGGAGCGCAGAAAGTTAATATTAAATTTTTTCACGGACATTTTATTATTCAGATAGAAAACTTCAGATAAATATTTGGCATCGTAATCATAGTACCTCACTTGAAGATACGGATTACCTTTCTTGTCATAGTTTTCAATAAATTCTACAGAATCGGGCTTTAGGATATGAGCATTCTTTGAAAGCTTGGCCTGCTTAAGTTTAGAATCAGCATCAATGAGGACTTCATGACAGCCCGTACACTCCCGTGCCGTTATATCATTTTCTTGACCACAAACATTACAGATTTTGAAACGAAACCTATATCCGCAAGGAATATAGTCTAGAGTTTCTTCATTTAAAATTGCCCCTCGGCATTTTCGTCCATAATGTTCAGTAACATGACCTTCATAATCGACCAGTCCCCAAAAATCATTTTCAAATCCACAAGCGGGACATGGAATAGATACTGGAACACACTGTTTGGATGGCCTTTTATCACTTACCTCAGGAGTGTATATATCGTGCCCCATTCCTGTATAATCAAGAATAAAGCAATCTTCTTTTCCCTTTTCTAAGCGAAGTCCTCTTCCCACAATTTGTTGATATAAACTAACAGATTCCGTTGGTCTTAATATGGCAATGACATCTACGTGAGGGGCATCGAATCCAGTTGTCAAAACCGAAACATTGACCAAATATTTGAACTTCTTATCTTTAAATTCTTGAATAATTTGATCTCGATCTTGGAGTTCCGTATCACCCAAAACCATCTTGGCCTGATCTTCAGGCAGATAACTCATGATCTCTTCAGCATGCTTAACCGATGAGCTAAAGATCATCACTCCTTTACGATCATATTTATCTACAATATCGATGATATTCTTTATAATGAGTGGAGTGAGCCGTTTTTGTTTGGTCAATAATTCTTCAACTTCACCGGTCGTATACATTCTGCCTAGTTCACTTAATTCAGAAAAATCGTAACTCGTTACCGGAATATCTATTTTTACTGGTTCCGTTAAAAATTTATTCTTAATCATATAATCCAAGGGAAGTTCAAAGACACAACGTTTAAAGAAACGCTCTCTTTGGCTTTTCAGTTCGCCTCGATGGTTATATTCATAAATCCAGCCATATCCTAATCGATAAGGAGTCGCCGTTAAGCCAAGAATACAGATATTGGGATTATAGTCCCTTAGTAGTTTTATGACTTGAGCATATTGAGTATCATCATCGACATTAATTCGGTGACATTCATCAACAATGAGTAGGGTAAAATCTTTAAAGAAACTTTTTGGGGCACGTGCGACAGACTGAATACTACCAAAAATAACTTTTTCTTGAGTATCTTTGCGGTTAAGACCTGCCGAATAAATACCAGCCTCTAAATCATAGCTTTCATATTTAGCGTGATTTTGTTCAACAAGTTCCTTTACATGGGCAAGAACAAGAACTCTCCCCTTCGCCAACTTCGCCAACTCGGCCACCACTAAACTCTTCCCTGCTCCCGTAGGTAAAACAATAAGAGCAGGATCTCTTTTTTTCTTAAAGTAGCGAAGAGTTTGATCTACTGCTTCTTGCTGATAAGGTCTTAACTTATACATATAATGGACTAAACTTTCTTAACGTAGATACTCTTTAAATTCATGGCCCCTATACCATCAATTTTGCAGGCGATATCATGTCCATCTGCCGCATCTGGAATAAGGCGAATATTCTTAACTTTAGTCCCGACTTTAACAGACTGAGAAGATCCCTTGATTTTCAAATCTTTAATGACCGTAACTGTATCTCCACTTTCAAGAGGATTTCCATTGGCATCCAAAATCTCAGATGCTTTAGCAGCTTGCTCGGCTAAAATTTGCTCATTCCATTGGTATTGGCAATCTGGACAAATCCACATATCTCCATCTGGGTAAGGATAATCATATTCACATTTTGGACATTGTGTCGGCTCAGACATTTAATTTCCTTTGAAGGGCTGAAAACGATATTTTACAAGGCCAAAAACACAGTGTCACGAAAAAGCCTAGTCTTTAAAATTTTCCAAGCTTCGTTATAATAGAAATAATTTAAACCCCTTAGGAAAATATAAATGAAACAATCAGATATCTTTAGAGGCATATACGAATTTGAAGACCCATCAGGTGGAATATTGGCCGCAAAAGTCCCCTATCAAGGTTCAGCCGCCTTATTTGATGGAACAACAGTTATAGTTCGTCCCAACCAACGGGCCATATTTATATATGAGGGAAAGATAACTGAAATCCTAAAGCCTGGAACTCATAGAATCAAAACAGAAAACTTCCCAATCTTAACGGATTTGGCCAATTGGAAGTTTGGATTTAAGTCTCCCCTTCGATGTGAGATTTGGTTCTTCTCTGGCAATTTGCATACATCACGCAAATGGGGAACAAAGTCCCCAATCATGAGTGATTTTGAAAATCTTGGAACTATACCGATTAGAGCTTTTGGAAGCTATAATGTCGCAGCAAAAAACCCAAGAGATATGTATGATCATTTGATCGGTAGTCAAAATGTACTCGATATCATGGAAATTGAAGAATTTGTTCAAGGACAACTCATAGAGAATCTTCCAGATGCCCTGCAAATTGTAAAAGAAATTAAAGATCTTAATAAAATGCAAAATGAAGTTTCTATAGAACTAGAGAAACTCGTTTCAAAAGAAATTAATAAGTATGGCCTTAGAGTTAAAGATATCCAGATTCAGTCCCTTCTTCCCCCTAAAGAAGTACTCGATGCTCTTGAGAAAAGAATGGCGATGAATTTAATTGGAGATCAGCAACGCTACTTAATGTATCAAGCGGCCAATAGTTTAGATGCTGTAAATGATGGCGCCAGTAATGACCCCTTACAAATGATGATGGGTCTCATGATGGGAAAAGGGATGTTTGGAATGGAAGGAAGTGAAGCCAATCATTCCCCTGCCCCCAAGCAGAAAAAGAAAATCGCCCAAAAGAAAGAAACAAAAGAATCAAAGTTTTGTCTCCACTGTGGTGCCGAAATTACGCTTCAACATAAGTTCTGCCATAATTGTGGAGGAAAAGTATGAGTTTTGAAATCATTTGCCCAAATTGTGGTGCTCCCTCCGTTTCTTCAGTCGGTGTTTGTCCCTATTGTAAGTCCGTTATGGCCACAAAGAAGGACAAAGGAACTGATGGTCATCTGATCAGTGTACTTCGAAAAAAATACAAAGAAGGTCATCTTGGCTTTGTTTTAAATAGTTGTGAAACGAGCTTAAAAGAAAAACCTAAGCAGAAAGAGAATGTAAATTTTCTTCTTTTCTATATTCAGGTTTTGATGGAGTCAGATGGGCCAACAACAAAGATACGATCTCTTCTATCTAATATTTTTCTCATTGACCCCGAAAACCAAATGGCACAAGACTTTCTAGAGCTTCTAGAGGCAAGAGAATTATTCACAGATGAAAGAAATGACCCAGGTGAAATTAAAATACAAAAGTTAATTAAACGCTCTCCAAAAAATGCTTTGGCCTATTTTCTTTTGGGGAGCCACTATTTCTGGGTCGAAAAAGACTCCGTACATGCACTGATTCATCTTGAAAAGTCGGTTAAATTCAATCCTCACTTTGGAAGGGCTTGGGGCTGCTTGGCCATGCTCTATAAGGAAATGGGCAATCGTACATTGGCCAAGGAGGCCATGAAAAAAGCCGTTGCCCTTGAGCCCGATCCTTCGATGAAAAAGCTACTTAGATCTTCTGTTTAATCAATTTAGAATTTAAGAAAGTAAAAGGAATCACAACTAAAATGTCCCGTATTTCCCAACGGGGCATTTATTTTTTCAAAATGATTCTTTAGATAAAGTTTTTTAGCATGATCCATTCCTGTCAGGGTTTCAATGTAACAACCTTCATGGCCATAGAAACGAGCAAAGTCTAAACACAGGTCCATTAATTTCTGACCTATACCTAGTCCACGAATCTCTTTTTTAAAGTACATTTTTTGCAATTCACAAATTTTCTGATCTTCACTTCCATGCCCATTAAGAGGAGCGATTCCTGCTCCTCCGTAAACTTTCCCATCTCGTTCGACAATATAGTAGATACATCCATCAGAATCATAGGCTTCAAACATATTGTCGACTTCAGGATCAGTAATTGCAAACCCAGGTCCATCAGCACCAAACTCGGGCATAACTTCCCTTATGACATCTGCAATTTCTTTATTATCTCTTTTTTTGATTTCTCTAATATTAATTTGATTATGATCAATCATGGTCACTTTAAATCTCCTAGTCAGCTATTCCCCAACCTCCTCCACCAGGAGTTTTAATGAGAATTCTTTGACCTTTTTCAACTTCAATATCGAAACACTCCTCGAGGGAGGTGACTTGATCATCTATTATAACAGAATTCTCACCACTTTGTGCATCACAACCACCATGTAAACCCTTAGGCTTCTTATCCCTAAACTGTGAAAGCAAACTTACCTGACAGTCCGTAAGAAAAGTGATCTCTCTTTCAATCCCATCACCTCCCTTAAACTTGCCTTTGCCTCCACTATTTCTTCTTAAACCCATCTGATTAATTAAAATGGGAAATCTCTTTTCCATGACTTCTGGGTCTGTTAAAAGTGAGTTGGTCATATTAACTTGCACTCCACTAGCTCCATTGCCCGTAGCAGTTGCCCCTGAGCCCCCTGCTAAAGTTTCATAGTACTGAAAGTCTTTATTTCCAAAGGTTAGATTATTCATCGTGCCTTGTGAGTTCGCCTTTATATCTAGGACTTCAAAAATAAGATCACAGAGTGCTTGAGAAGTTTCCACATTACCTGCAACCACTGCGGCATTGTTGATTGGATTGAGCATAGAATTTTCGGGAAGAACAAGATCAATACTTCGTAAAAGCCCATCATTGAGAGGAATATTTTCATTTAAAAGGCACCGCAAACAAAAGAGTACTGAAGCTTTCACAATAGGTGCAGGTGCATTGAAATTAGAGTCAAGAGAAGGACTCGTTCCCTTAAAGTCAAAGAGTAAGCGATCCTTCTTTTCTGAAATGGTCAATGCTATCTTACGGTCTTTAGTTATTTCTTTAACAATAGAAAGAGGTTTAATTTCTTTTAAACGCTTCTTTATTTTCTTATCCGAATAATCAAGGAGAAGGTTAGCATTATCCAATAATTTATGAGCACCATAAATTTTAAACAATTCTTGGAGATCCCGCTGCCCTTTTAAATTGGCCGCTTGTTTGGCCATAATATCATGATAATTCAATTCAAAATTTCGTGTGGGATAACGGTGACCACAAAATATATCTTTAAGTTTAGCTTTATCAATACGTCCTTGAGAATCAGATATTAGAGTAGGTTTAATGGCCACTCCTTCTTCTTCTAAGTTTTTGGAATGACCAGGCATAGAACCAGGAGAAATTCCTCCAACATCTGCGTGATGACCACGGGAAGCAACCCAAAAACTAAGTTCTTTCTCAAAGAAAACTGGAGAGATAAGAGTTATATCGGGAAGATGAGTTCCTCCATATAGCGGATGATTTACGATATAAGTTTGATTTTCTCTAATATTTGAAAGTCCAGCTGCTTTCATAACCCATTTCACAGCTTCTCCCATAGAGCCTAAATGAACAGGTATATGAGGAGCATTCGCGATGAGTTCTCCATCATGCTTGAAGATGGCACAAGAAAAGTCATTTCTTTCTTTGATATTTACAGAATGGGCCATTCTCTTAAGAACATGTCCCATATTTTCAGCTACGGATTGAAATTTTTGATAAAAGATTTCAAGTTCAATGGCCTGATTCTTTTCGACTTCCCCTTGATTTGTCATTTTCTCATGAGAAGACTTCTCAAAAATCCATTCCCCTGCTGAGTTTTTAATTCCTTCCCAATTCTTCTCTACAACGATACTCGTTTTATTTTCACTTAGAACTTCTTCTCCCACTACAGATTTTTCTTCTTCATGATGAAAAAGCTCTTCTCTTTCTATAGGCGAAGGGAGAACGTAAGTTAAGGTGATTGTAGAAGGTAATATATCAGAGCGAGCATCTTCTGGCTGAACGCCGAATACTCTTTCGTAGTGATCACAAAATTTATCAATGGCCTCATCTAAATCTTTGGCTTCGATTCTTACTTGATAATCGGAACCTTTCATTCCCAAGGAATAACTCTTACGCTCAAAAGATAGAGGATTCTTTATCAGACTAGCATTCATGCCTTCTTTAAGAAGATTTATATCACAAGGATAGCTCGAACTAGAGGACTCACTATACTCCGCAAGTCCCATTCCAAACGCAGAGAGAACACTTGAAAGAGGGTGAATAAAGACTTTCTTCATTTGCAGATTATCTGCAACCTTTTGGGCTAACTGAGCACCGGCACCACCAAAGCTAACTAAAGTAAACTCTTTAGGATCAAATCCTTTTTCTACTGAAATTTTCCTTACCGCTTGGGCCATGGTCTCAACGGCTACGGCAAGAAATCCTTCAGCAACTTCTCTAGCAGACATGCCCGTTGTTTGTGCTAATTTTTCAAATTTAGATTTAACGATTTCCAGATCGGGACCTTCATTTTGATTAGGTCCAAAGACTTTAGGAAATTTCTTTTCATCTATTCTACCTAAAAATAGATTGGCATCCGTAACCGTTAATGGTCCACCATTTCTATAACAAGCTGGTCCAGGAAAGGCACCTGCTGATTCAGGACCAACTACAAATCGTCCATCATCAATTTTTAGAATACTTCCCCCACCTGCTGCTACGGTATGAATATCGACCATCGGTGCAAGTAGCTTAATCCCTTCAAAAAGAGGCTCATCGCTTAAACTCAATTCACCATGAAAGAGAGAAACATCAGTAGATGTCCCTCCCATATCAAAGGTAATAATCTTATCCCAGTTGCGTAACTGGGCTGCTTTGACGGCTCCGATCAACCCACCAGCAGGACCTGACAAGAGAGCATTATGCCCTTTAAGATCTTTTGCATAACAGAGCTGACCATTACTTTGCATATAGAGAATCTTCTTCAATCCGAGTCTTTTTTCCAATTCACTAGCGTATTGCTCTAAAAAAGGAGAAAGATAAGCATCGACTACTGAAGTTTCTGTTCTCGCAATAAAGTGATCCTTAGGAGAAACTTCATGGGATAGACTAATATATTCGAATTGAAACTCCCTAGCGATCTCTTTGGCCTTTAATTCATGTATAGGGTTCACCACAGAATGCATTAACGAAAAGGATAGGGATTTAATCCCTTGTTGCTCGAGCTTACCTAAGATAGCCCTAAGATTTTCTTCATTCAAAGGTTTTACTACATTTCCTTGAGCATCTAGCCTTTCCTCGATTTCATAGGCGTATTCATAGAGAGGCTTTACTTTTTTTATATTGAGTTCAAAGAGATCAGGACGATTTTGCTGTCTAATTTCTAGAATATCTCGATGCCCCTCTGTTGTAATCAAGGCACAAGGGATTCCCTTTCTTTCAAGAAATGCATTAGTGGCCACAGTCGTTCCCAGACGAATTTCTTCGATGGCGTCTTTAAAGTTTCGATGACCTAAAATATCCTCGATACCTTTTTCCACAGCTGATTCATAATGAGGAGAATGAGAGAGAACTTTATGAACTTTAACTTTCCGTTCACGACTTCCTGCTTCTTCACTATCACTCACAGCGACAAAATCACTAAAAGTACCACCACAATCTATCCAAAATTTCCATTTTTCCATAGTTTCATCATGGCCTATTTCAACAGGTATTCCAACGAGAGATACTTATACGCAGATCAAAGATTAAGTTCATAAAATAGCGAGCTTTCGTTATTCTCTTTTTTAAGCGTCACTTTTTTCATGCCTATTTTTTCTAACACTCTTTGGGATGGAATATTGGTTTCATCTGTGACGGCCACAATTTTCTGGACTTTTAAACTCGCTTTTCCGAATTGGATAAGGGCTTTGGCGGCTTCAGTAGCTAGCCCTTTACTCCAAAAACGTCGAGAAAGCATGAACCCAATCTCGGGATACTCCTGAGTTGTTTTCTTTAGCATAATCCATCCCACTAAATGAAATTCCGTACGATGAACGATCGCCCATACTTCTGAATCTTCAATCCACTTATCTAACAGAACTTTAGATTGCAGATCGGTTTGCACTTCTCTGAAGCCAGTATAGGCCATTACTTTTTTGTCTTTTAACATCTCTAAAAGTTCATGAAGATCAGAGCTTTTAAATCGTCTAAGAATGATGCGTTTTGATTCAATCATAGCTCAATCCTATCCTCCCCTGACCTATAAACCAAGAAAAGAAAGTAAATAATTTCTCTATAATTTAAAGCTTTGATTTGAGCTTATAAACTTCAATCACATTCACTTATGATGAAAGATTCACAACTCTAGTTATATGCCCTTTATAGCCTTATAAAAGGCTTTAAAAAAACCATTAATCACTTATATCAAGGAGTAAAAAGTCCGAATAATTGAGTATGTTTATCAGTCGTAAATGGCTTATTTCATTCCTATTTTTTCTAAGTCTCTTTTTGAGATTCTCAGTCATTTATGCAAACTTTGAAACCCATAACGAATATTTTTACTCTCAATGTAAACAGTTTGAAACCGAAGAAGAAGAGAGATCCTACAGTGTCTCTTGTCGAGAAGGAATCCTCACTTATCACACCATCGATTCAACTCTATTGGATTCATTGCAACGACCTATTGAAAGATTAGAAAAAGACAGACTTACCGAGCAGTTTTACAAGAGATTAAAACAATTCGTCTTAAAGAAACTTGAAGAATCTGTTTTAAAGCATAGCGAGGAAAGAGATTGCTTTGTTCAGGCCATAAACTCTAATCTATCTTCTTATCCAGAATGTCGAGAAATTGTTACCCAAAGACGGCTTCAGTACAAAAAAGCGCTTCCTCTTTTAAGAGAAAGTCTAGCCGTATCTTCTGGTTTAAGTATTTTTGGAAATATTGATAAAGATATCGATCATCCTCATGTAGATAATCAAATTCAGCCGCTAAGTCATTCTGAGTATGAAAGAGTAAATTCTCAAATTAAAAATTTGCTTGATCAAAAAAGAACAAGCTTAAATGAAAGATATAAGAATTTACATCCAAGAACGAAACAGAACCGCATGCAAAGTTCCATGCGTAGTTATCAAAAAGAATTAGAAATGGCTGCTCAGGCCAATTATCAAAATATCCTCTCAAGTGCTCCCTTTCTTGCTCATATAACCAATGGCAGAGCACCGGAGTCTCAAATCTTACTAGATAATCAGATTAGTCACGCTTTCGATGATTTGAAAAATCATTCTATGGATGAGTATTTTAAGTGGAAAGAAACTCCGCCAGAAGATTTTGAGGACTTCCTTCTCTATCCAGAGCTCATCAACGAGTTTATACATTCATGGCCACGAAAACCTAATCAATATCAATGTGACATCTTAGAAGACCTACATCAGGATTATGGTCCCAATGGAAATTATGAACTCTTTAAAAATATTGGTTTAGCCGCTGCTACAGTTGTAGGTGGTGGTGTCTGTTTTTTTACAGCGGGAATAGGCTGTGCCCTTGGTGTGGCCATAGGATCTGAAGCTTATGTCCTATCCAGCTCCCAATCTCATCTTAACCAAACTATTCACTTAAGTCGCTCTGGACTTATTGATCATTCTCATATTCAACAGGCCAGGGATAGTCGTAATCTTGATCTAATGTTTACTCCACTATCCTTTGTCGGTTTAAAGGGAACCGGGGCAATCAGAAGAACTTCCTTAAGTTTAACTCGTCCGGTAGCCCGGCCGAAATCGTTATTTATCGAACGCTTAATTGACTACTCTCCGACTTCGTCTCTTGAAAATAAAGCATGGATCCATTCTGCACGAAATACTCAAACTGGTGGACTCTTTCTAGATATTGAAAATGCTGCTTTAAAAAGATTGAATGACTCTCTCGGAGATAAGAATTTAGTAACAGCGTTAACCAATCAATATAAGAAAATTCTTTTTGATGAAATGGATCAGTTACAAAGGAAATACCCCAATCTAAACATTCTCAAATATAGTGACTTCAAAAGTACACGTTTTAGTTTTTCAGGAGAAATCCCAACATCATTTCACGATGAATTAGAGAACTTATATAAACGAACTAACCAGAAATTTGATCAACTCATCTCCCAACTCCCGGAATTGAATATACCTAGTAAAGAAAATCCTTCCCGCTGGTTTACTGCAGGAATCGGTACCACCGCAGATCAAGCTGGAATCTCTGCACGATCGGCCAGAGACTTAACCAGGGAAAGTTCTCGCATCATTAAAATTGGAGACATCAGAGCAGGTTTACAAGAAAAGATGAAGACTATCGAGTCTACTCGACAAAGAGTTTTAGCGGCACTTGAATCGTCCCCTCACCTAATTGATTCTCAACATTCAATTCCACAAGTCGAGATTTTTGAAGTTCTTAGAAAGAATAAAGATAAGCAAGCAGATGAGCTCATAAGTATTTTCAAAAATCGTTTCAATCATCAACTTAATCCTGCTGAGCTAGAAGATCTAAGGAGCTATGCTCTTCAAGTCGATCAGTTTAGCCCTGGAATATGGCTAGAAGATAGAATCTTGGCCAATTTAGATGATGCTGTTTCCGGTGGGTTCAGTGTAGATTTTAAAGGAATGGGTGCAGAGAATATCGCCCAAGTTGCAAGAGATCTCACAAACTCCTCTTCAGTAAATGATGCATTAAAACGTATTAGAAGCGGAGAAGCTAAGGTTACGGAAGAATTTAATCAGTCAAAATCCGACTTTCAAAATCTTGTTTCCGAAACTTTAAACCCCTTCAATATTCCTATAACGACAAAATGCAGTGGCGATGACTGCGTTTCAATTCCAAATACAGCCCTTCCCGATCTTGCTAAAGATAAATTATTAGAAGCTTTGGCCAAACGTCCTAATCCTGCAAAATACAGAGTAAGCTTTGTTCCCCCTGGAGTTGACCAAGAAGTGAGATCAACCCTCGCCGCTCATGGTGAGCTCATTGAAAAAGCATTGCGCTCTCAAATTACAGGTCATAATCGTAACTTTATCGAACCTCATATTATGGATCAGATAAGTATAGGGATAGAGATGCCCTCACAACTCGCGACGGGAAGAGTCAGGCTCCATATAAAAGCTTCGCAAAGAATAGAGCTCACCTCATCTCAAAGGGAGCTCATAGAAAAACAACTCAATCAGGCAATAGAGCAAGTCAATGAAGATCTCTCCCTTGAAACCGGACTTAAGACAAGTTACGGCCATTAAGACGACATGCATCAAGATACAAATTCTTGAAACTCTCCTTTTATTCTTTGAAAAGAGATGATCGATTCGGTAGGCTCTTTTTTTATCTAATAACCAGAGTGACGCGTGATTTCAAAAACAGATCAAGATCAGCTTCTTTCCCTATTAAAAGATAAGTTTGGCCATCAAAGCTTCCGTTTCGACCAAGAACAAATCATCCATTCCGTAATTCAGGGAAATGATACCTTGGCCATCATGCCTACAGGAGGCGGAAAGTCGGTTTGTTATCAAATTCCAGCCCTTTATCTAAAGGGAATAACGATTGTCATCTCTCCTTTAATCTCACTCATGCATGATCAAGTTTTAAATCTTGAGCAAAATGGAATCAAGGGATGCTTTCTCAATTCCTCTCAGTCTTATGAAGAAAAAGAACAGGCAAGGTCCCTTCTCTTATCTGGAGAAGCAAAAGTTCTCTATATTTCCCCTGAAGGATTATTGGCCGGTGTCTTAAACTCCTTATTAGGAGAGCTTGAAATATCCTTAATTGCAATTGATGAAGCCCATTGTGTCTCTCAATGGGGTCACGAGTTTAGAAATGATTATATGCAATTAGGTATTCTCAAAGAGAAGTTTCCTGAAACACCAATTTTGGCCTTAACTGCTACAGCTGATGAAAGAACACGTTTAGATATTGCCTCCCAACTGAGAATGGTCGAGCCTAAAATCTTTATTTCTTCTTTTGATCGCCCCAATATTTCTTACAAAATCACCGACCGTGTAAATGAAATAAAGCAGCTTAAAGATTTCATTCAAAAAGAGCATGAAGACGATACTGGAATCGTTTACTGCCTCTCGCGAAAAAAAGTTGAAAAGGTAGCTGCGGAACTGCAAAAAGCTGGGCTAAACGCTTTTGCCTATCACGCAGGTATGCCAGCAGAGACCCGTGTTGCCATTCAGAAAAAATTTAATGTCGAAGAAAATATAATCATTGTTGCTACCATTGCTTTTGGAATGGGAATTGATAAACCCAATGTTCGCTTTGTAGCTCATTTAGATCTTCCAAAAAGCATTGAAGGCTACTATCAAGAGACGGGTCGTGCAGGAAGAGATGGAGCCCCTTCAACCGCTTGGATGATCTACGGACTTCAAGATGTCATCAAACTCTCTCACATGCTCGAAAGTTCAGATGCTCATGAGAACTACAAGAAAACAGCAAGAGCAAAGCTTGATTCCATGCTCTCCCTCTGTGAAAGTGTTCAATGCCGTCGGCAATATCTTTTGGCCTACTTTGGGGAAACAAAGGATGAGCCCTGTGGCAATTGTGACAGTTGCCTAGAGCCTGCAAATAGTTTTGATGCTCTCATTGAGGCACAGAAACTCCTCTCTACAATATATAGAACAGGTCAACTTTATGGATCTTCCTATATCATTGATGTCCTAAGAGGTAGTGAGAACTCAAAAGTTCTTGAAAGATCTCACGATAAAATATCAACTTATTCATTAGGGAAAGATAAGTCGAAGGCCTTCTGGAATACTCTATTGAGACAACTCCTTAGCCAAGGTTATATTGCCATCAAAAACTGGGAATATAGAAATTTAGCACTTACAGAAAAGAGTAAGAAAATACTTCGAGCAGAAGTTCCCTTTCTTATGAGAGAACATAGAGAAAGACCAAGCTCTTCAAAACCCAAGAAAAGAAGCTCTCACGATATAGAATCAAATCACGGCAGAGAGGATCTCTTTGAGTCCCTTCGCCAAATGAGATCTGAGCTGGCCAAGGAAAATGGAATCCCTCCTTATATGGTATTCAGTGATAAATCACTACATGACATGTGCCAACTCATGCCAAGAAATAGAGATGAATTTATGATGGTCAACGGTGTGGGAGCCAGCAAGTGTGATAAATATTCAGAAGTATTTATTAAAGAGATTTCTCAGTTTTCTCAATGAAGTCTCGATCCCTTGGGTAGACTATGATCAGGATCAAAGAGAACAACATCTTCATTTTCATCTGAAAACCCAAGCACAAGCACTTCAGACATAAACTTGCCGATCTGCCTTGGCGGAAAGTTCACAACGGCCGCAACCCTCTTTCCTTGCAATGAGTTTTCACAATAGTGCCCTTTTAATTGAGCACTTGTTTTTTTGATCCCCACACCTTCTCCAAAGTCTATTCTCAATTTAAAGCTAGGATTTCTCGCTTCAGGGAAGTCTTCAACTTCAACCACCTCTCCAATTCTAATGTCAACTTTGAGAAAGTCTTCAAAAGAGATAAGATCTTGGGCAGGACTGTGAGGATCAAAATTAATATGCATAAAAATTAGATTTCGTAACTATAGTCACAATTAAGAGTGATAACAGGTGTCCATTCTTTATCAGCTCTCGGATCTTGGCCATAAACTTTTGCCTGTAAAGATCCACGCTCTCCATAAGCTGAATTTTCTAATTGGATGGATGAACTAATAGCAGAAAAGCGAAGAACCTCTTCTCCTTCTTGATTAGCAATAACAAAATGATAATTTCCTTCTTTTAAACTACCTAAAACATAAATGTGTGAGTTCTCTTCCATTTGATAGGTAGTTTGATTCAATAGGCTGTACCAAGACACTTTCTCGTTATCAATTGCCAGATCAACTTCAAATTCATCAAAGTCTCCAGGAACTGAAGCTTCCAACAGGGTTCTTCCTGAAGCTGACTTACAGCTAAATTGAGCATTAGTAGCGCCAGCAAAACTAGCATGACAAAGAATAAATAAAACCATGAGTGAAACGAATTTCATTGTAGACTCCTTAAGAAAAATTTCATGGAGATATCTCACAAAGATTAAGGAAAATATATTGAATCGATATATTTTACATCCTAAATATTATACAAACTCGATGGATTAAGTGCATAAGTTACTTTAATCGTCTTTATTTAGTTAATATGTTAATTCTGAACGAAGCAAACTCTTAAAAATGTGAAAATATTGAAGATTATCTCACTTCTTACTTTTATTCTCATCCTCTTGTCCGCCCAGAAAACTTGGGCCAAGGATCTTGAATCCATTTGTGGTCCCTATTATCTCAAAGACAGCCACTTCTTGGAATCGACACCCTTTTCTAGTAACGACAAAAAAGTCATTTGTGGTTCTGACACACCTGGTTGGGAAAAAGTCCCCCTTAATCAGGCCCTTCATCAGATAGGAGTCATTTTAGAAAATGATGGATATTACAATTGGAAGCACTATCAAGAGGGAAATAAAATTATTATCGATAAAGGCTCTCTCGTTAAAATCTCTAAAATTGAATATGTTAACGCCCCCGATAATTTCTTTGATGTCACCTATATCGGAGTCATTGGAAAGTATCTCGACTCAAGTATATTGGATGAAGTGAAGTCTTGGACCATTCAAAGAATGCAGGCCATAGGATATCCCTGCCCTCAGGCAACCGTAAAAGCATCCTTTAAAACTCAAAAGGTGATCGTTACCATAGAGAGAGGTCCCTATAGCTATATTAAGAAGATTGATAGAGAAAATTTAGAGAAACTCAATTCTCAGGCGCTCTCTCGTTATGATGTTATTCAAGAAGGAGATCAGTACAATAGAGACTTTTTGAATCTTACTTTAAGAAGAATGTATGCTGATCGAATTGTCAGTTATGCCTACTTTGAAACGAAGTGTGAAAACGAGACAAAGACTGCGCAGCAAATAGAAAAAGAGGCCATCAAAAGTTTTCGTAACCAAGAAGCAACTCCGACAGAGCTGAAACAAAATATTATTTTAGACAAACCTAATTCCGTTATATTTGCGGTAGGCGCTTCATCTGAAGAACTCCCACTATTTAAGGCCAGATATCAAAGGTCTCGTTTAGATGATAATGCTTCGACTCTTTCATCTGAATTATATTTATCCTCAGTAATTCAATCTTTGGCCACTGACGTTAGACTTTATCTCTTTGATGATTTCCCTCGTTTTTATCTCAATCCAAACTTTGAAATAAAAAGACAAAATGAAATCGCTTACGAGTCTCTATTTCAAAAATACCAAATGGCCATGGTCCATAGTTATGACTCTTCAAATTTTCAAATCAATACAAAATTTGCTCCAACTTATAATTTTGAGAAAAACTTTGAGAGTGAAGAAAGAGACAATATTCAATACCTCTCATTTGATACAAGTTTAAGCTTAACTGATCATTACTATGAATACTATCGCTTATCTCCAAGAACAGGATATCAACTTAATCTAAACTGGTCTTCTCAGAAAAAGGGTGTAGGTTCAGATTTTTCTGGGAATCAATATAAAATTTCGGGAAAAGTGTTATCAAATATCGGCTTCTTTGATCCCCCCATTCTCGTTCTCGGCGCACGATTTGAAATAGCGACAGTAGATGTCGAGTCACTAGACTTTACTCCTCAAAGAATGCGACTTTACCTAGGGGGAAACCAAGATATGAGAGGTTTTGCCCGTAAATCAATTAACAATTACAACAAAGGTTTTCTAACAACTGCTTATATGGGATTTGAATCAAGATTTGTATCTTTACTTCCCTATAAGCTCCAACCCTATTTGCTCTTTGATATGGCCAAAGTTGGACAGAGGTCGTTTTCTTTAAGTCAGGCCCTACTCTATTCTCCAGGTATAGGATTACGATGGGAGAGCCCTATCGGAAATTTTAGAACATCATTAGCAAAGGGATATATCAAAGACAAAGACTCTAGCATCACTAACGAGCAAGAAGAACTCACTTTATTCTTCAGCTATGGTCAGGAGTTTTAATGAAGAAGATTTTAGCTTCCCTTATTTTAATTATCTTGCTTATTTTAGGTTCTGTAACTTATCTCTTTTTCAATCCTGAGATTATCCTATCGCCAAAAGTTCTTACAGAATTAAATCAAAAGTACCTCCCTGCCCTAGAAATGGAATGGGAAAAAGTTAATATTGATTTCACCAGACAGTCTTTAACCACAAAAACATTATCTCTATCTGGACGCGACTTCTGCGCAAAATATGAAGGCAGCATTTTTTGCTTTGAAAAGCTTTCCCTTATGATGAGATTAAACCTTCTCAAGATTTGGGATTTCGATATACGAGAGTTAAAAGTAAAAGATAAGAAAATCGTAATCCTTGCAAATACTGATAAAGAACCAAAGAAGGAACCGGCTGATAAAATCGACATGAATGAACTTCTCAGCCCTATTTATCAGATCGTAAATCAAAATCTAAAGTATATTCCCAAGAGTTATCAAGTGACTCTAGCCCATACTGTACTCAAAACTGGGGATGATGATCTCTCTATTAATACCCAAATAGATTCAAAAGAGATGATTTTATCACTTAAAAGTATCAAAACTAAGAAGATTAAAATAACGTCTCACCTCAGAAAGAATGAAAAAGATCAGGATTCTTACTATCAAGGACCTCTTGATATTCACCTCCCCGGTCTCAATCTTAAGTCAAAAGTAAAGATATCTCTAAAAGAAAAATTATCTATTCAACTCTCATCGACTTTGAGTTTTAAAGAAGGCCCCCTTCAAAATCTAAAATTAAAGAACCCTATTCTCAGCGCACTTGAAGTTGATGAAGAGAAAATTAATATAGTCTTTTCAAATGTAAACCTTTCTCTTCCTCAATATATATCTCAACTCTCTTTCAAGAAATGTGACATTCAACTAGAGTTTAACAGTGAAGATATACTTTTCAATTGTCCACGGATACAGATAAATCCAGCAACGACACAATTATCGAATAAGAATATTCCACAACTAAAGAAAGATTTAACATTTAATCTGAATTTAGATGGACAATTCAAATCACAACTCGAATCTCTTGAAAGTACAAACTTACAAAAACTTGGAAAAATTAATATAAAGCTCGATCATAAGAAAATTAAATTCTTAGATCTTGATTTTAATTCAACTTTGGCCTTTTATATAAAAAAGAATTCTTTCACTGTAAAACCAGAGTCCATTGACTGGAATCTAGAGATCAATGAATTCTCTTCTATCGTTGAAACACTAAAAGATACGAGCTGGGCAGTTATATCGCCTTTTCATTCTTTAAAAGGTCGAATTAGGCTTTACTCAACGAATAGAGGCGAAATTACGGAAGAAAAGGCCTTTATCCCTTTCGAGCTTGATTTAAATTTAGATAAAGCTCAACACAACCAAATAAAATCTACAACCAAAGGCTCTCTCAACCTTCCGTTTAAAAGTGGTCCCCCTCAGCTAAAACTCGATATTGATATTTCAAAATTCTATGTTTACTTACCCGAGTTAGACCCTATAAAAGGACTTCCAAAAATCAGCTCAGATAATAGAGTGTCCAAAAAGGTTGAGAACCCTAAAGAAAGTCAAAATTCTGAAAGTTCTCAATCAGAGAACACTCTTGATTATCAAGTGACAATTAAAACCAGAAATGCAAACTCTATAAGAATATACTACTATCTCTTCTCCCCCTACCTTCCCCTTGGATTACAGGCTAATCTTACTCCGGAAGAGGTCACCTATTCTGTAGATATAAAAAATAGAACAAAGGTTGAATACCTCAAAAGAGTTATCTATATCAGTAGTCTTAGTCTATCTAATAAGAACACACCTCCTCTTGATCTGAAACTTAACTATGAAGCTTCGGGATATGACATTCTACTTAATATTGTAGGAACTTTAGATGATCCTAAATTGCTTCTCAGTAGTACACCAAGTTTACCTAGAGAAGATATTATCTCCTTACTTATCTATAATAGAAAAAGTAGTGAAATTAGTTCATTTGAAAAGGAAAATGTTGGCGGAACAGAAGCCGCTATTGTCGATAGAGCACTGGGTCTCTTTAGTATCTGGGCCTTTGCCTCTACTCCTATAGATAGCGTAAGTTATGATCCATCAACAAAAACCTACTCAGCACAAATTTCTCTACCGGGTGGAGTAAATTTTTCGATTGGAACCGACTGGGATAGAGTAAGCATCCTGAGTTTTAGAAAGAGATTAAATGATAGTTGGTCTATCGTGACTTCTTATTTGCCTGCGACTCAAGATCAAGATTCGAAAGAAAATATCCTATTACAAAAAGAAATCAGTTTTTAAAATCTCAACAGAATCCTCTTTGAAATATTTAGATTTCTTTATATTAAAGTTCAACATCAACTTTTCTTAAACTTTCTCAATTAACTTCATCTTAAATCAAGATTTCTTAACCATATATCACTTTTTCACTTAAAAAAAGATCTCTATCATTAACATAATTCCAATAGGAATACAGAGACCACGGTTACTCAATTGAGTACTGATGCGTTGACAGGAAGTTAACGCCCTTTTGTTTAAAAGGAATTTAAACATGAATACGGAAAAATCTAGATTATCCCCTAGAAAAATAATTAGTAATCTTATTATACCTAGCACTAAAGAAGTGAGGGCCCACAAACTAGTAGAGGGAACTCCTTACCCCAGCCGCTCTCCTTATGGTTACTCTCGCTTAGCCGCCACCGTTATTCATGTACCTAAGAAAGAAATTAATCATTTTCTAGACGTCATTGTTAAGCGCTATATAAAGACACTTAAAACAGAAGCTTTCTCTTTCATTACAAGAAATAAGGATTTTGTAGAAACCTCAGATTCAGAATTAGAGCAAATGATTGTTCACTCTGTCTTTTGTCGTTTTTTAAACTCTACTCTTGATCCTGATGACTATGAAATATTTCATCCCTTATTGAAGAAGCAATACGAGGGAGAATATCTTAAAATTGATTTGGCCCATCTTGATCGAATGGAGCGAATAAGGCCTTATCACTTTTGTGCATCCAAGACCCTTTTCAGAAGAAATAAGAATGGAGTTCACTTATTAGGCATATATATGAATGGTCTTCTAATGGAACCAGGTGATGCAGACTGGGAGAGGGCCAAATTATTTCTTATACAAGGTCTATGTATGAGTGTACTCATTCATGAGCATCCCAAGCAACATTTTGGATATGATGCTATAAATGGTCTAACGAAATGCTTAATTCCAGAAGGTCATATTGTTCATAGGCTTCTTCGTCCCCATCTTTATATGCAACTTCCCTTAAACTTTGCCGTTCTCTATGTGAATAAATCAGTGGCCTTAAATGATCAAAATGAACCCTATACATGCTTTCCCAATACAAGGGAAGGAACAATAGAGTCTCTTGCTGCAAGTTATGAAGGTATAGAAGGTAACTCATCTTATCCAAAGTTTAAATACAAGCTTCATCCAGAAGAGATACACTTTGATTTTGGTGAGTTTTTGAAAGGATACTGGGAATTAACCTATCAATTTGTGGAATCCTTTCTAATGGATATGAAAAGAAATGATCCCCTTATTTCTGCGTGGGCTAAGGATGTCTCTTTCTTTGTTCCGGGATTTCCAAACGAAGAAGAAATATGGAAAGATAATAATTTAGAAAAAGCGCTCACAACCTTCATCTATAATGTATCCTTTGCTCATTCTGCAGATCACTATACCTATTCAAAAACAAAAATCAATCAAGTTCCCTCTCGCATAAGAGTAAGACCCCCTTCTAATGAAAGAAGAGGAGAACCTTTAAATAAGGAGAAAATCTTTAATCGTACTGATCTTCATAAACACCATCTGGCCATGGAAATGTTTTTCAAACCAACTAATCTCATAACTATTTTAGAGGCAACCTATCCAACCAAGACAGTTAATGAAAGGCTGGCCGTAGAAGACTTTAAAGATGCGCTTGAGTTGCGAGAGGAGAATCTAAAGATTCCTAACTACATTCCCCTCTCTGAAGTAGCTTGTAGTATTCAATATTAAGCAATTGAAAAAATCATTGTAAAAGACTTCGGTATATTTCTTAGAGAAAAGCTTGAGCAAAATCTATTGTACTCTTATACTCATTTTATATAGGAGTACATTTTGTTTGAATCGTTTCTGAAATTAAATCTTCCGACCAAAATAGCTGTAATCTTTATTCTCTCTCTTATCGCTTTGCCTTTTGTTATTTATTTAATGAGATGGTTAAAGGGTAATGCACAGATTTTACTTGATCGAATCAATTTTAAATTGGGAGAAAAAGTTGAAGGCTCCTTTGTCATTAACTCAAAGAAAATTCTAAAGGCCGATAGAGTGACAGTATCTCTTCTTTGTTTTCTCCATCATACGAATCGGAAAAAACAATCAACAAGAGGTCTTCTTATCTATCAAGATAAGAAAATTATTTCACAGAATATGAGACTTCGCCGCGGAAAAACGATCTTGCCCTTCTCCATCGAAATCCCCAATGAACACCCTGAATATAAGGGAATTAATATTACTGATTCTTTGTCTGATTTAGGTCTAGAAAGTAACGCTGAAATGATTAATGGCTTTGCAACAAAGCTAATAGGCCGTCAGAGACCTGAGTGGCAAATCTTTTGTGAAGTTGAAATGGAAGGAATTAACTTCGAAGTTACAGAGCGTATTTTTGTAAAATAATTCTACCTTCGCATCCTTAACTACCTAATATGACGTATGTTTTCATAATAATAAGCATGAGAGCATCCATATACTTGACTAATTACGTAACCAGTTACATAAATGGCTATGAAATTTTTTAACTCAATTGGAAAAGTGGCCATAGGCTCAAGAATTAGACTACTCGGCGAGAAATTTAGTGAAGATGCTCAAGAAATTTATGAGCTCTATGGACTTCAATTTAACCCTAAGTGGTTTTCCCTATTCATTTTACTCAGTGAAGGTGAAAAGACAGTTACAGAATTAGCAGAGTCCATTGGTATTTCTCATGTGGCCATTAGTAAAACTCTAAAAGAATTGACGAGCGCAGGACTGGTCAAGAAGAAATCGAATAAAGAAGATAAGAGAAGTCGAAAAATCAGCCTTAGCGACAAAGGAAATTCCTTTCTAAAAGATATTCAGCTTCAGTGCAGAGATGTTGAAAAAGTTGTTGAAGAAATTTCTTCACAAGCAAAGTACGACTTGTGGAAAGCACTAGAAGAATGGGAATATTTATTAGAAGAAAAATCGTTTCTCGAAAGAGTAAAACAAACCAAAAAAGAGAGAGAAACTTCTCAAGTTCAAATTGTAAAATATGATCCGCAATATAAGAAAGCATTTAGAGATTTGAATATTCAATGGATTACAAACTTTTTCGAAATGGAAGAGGCTGACTTTAGAGCATTAGATAATCCTGAAGCTTATATATTACAAAATGGTGGTGAAATTTTTGTCGCTCTCTTCCAGAACGAAGCAGTTGGTGTATGTGCTTTATTAAAAAGAAATGATGAAATCTACCCTTTCGAACTCGCAAAAATGGCCGTCAGTCAAAAAATAAGAGGCAAAGGTATTGGATATCTTTTAGGTCAATCTGTTATTGAGGAAGCGAAAAGAAAGGGGGCTACAAATCTCTACTTAGAAAGTAACACCATTCTTGGTCCTGCGATTAAGCTATATCAAAAGCTAGGCTTTAAAAAAGTGGTGGGACTCAATACTCCATACAAAAGATGTAATATTCAAATGGAGCTTGAAATTAGTTAACATTGAATTCTAAAATGACATCTCTTTTATTAGGACGATTCACAATGGTATAAGGGATTCCTAACCTTCGATAAAGTCTTTCATGAATTCGAGATGTATATACATATGCTTTAGTTATGGAAGGATCCTTACCTATTGTACTCATAGCTTCTTCAATTAATTCTTTCATTAAGTTAGGATTTTTTTCATCTGATGCAACTAACCTTACCACTTCAACGGCCTTGTTTCCTTCCCCCCTAGGAACTCTAAAACCAGTTGCCTTCTCTAGGGGTAAGAGCTCTTCCCCATTTTCTGCCGTAACAACACCAATACCACCCTTAAATTCAGGTGGCCCTGTCGTCGGATTTGTCTTCGTTCTCACGATAAGTGTAGTCCTATCGCCCATCTGTCTACTAGATTGAATAAATCCTTCAATTTCTTCTGCAGAAAGATTAAGCCTTTCAGAATATACATCTGCGACATACTTATAATAGTCATCCGCTAAATTCTTGGCATCCCCAATCGAAGGTCGAATGATACTAAGTACATCGCCAGCTTGGGCCCTTATAATATCTATTCCTTTTCCAACTATTTGCTCTGCTCTTGCGGCAAATGGAACCGGAGTTACAGAAAGGAGCATATTAGATGCCATTCCCATTTTCTTATCTGCAACTTCTTCAAGACAACTTTGATACTTTTTATAACTTTCCGAACTTGGTGTAGATCGATAAATCTCCTGCATCGCTATACATCTATTTTGAGTTTCAATAAGATCAGAATGAGAAAAGTAGGCAGCAGTGGGAAGGGCCGTTGCAACTGCTGACAGTCTCTCTGCCGTTAGTCCATATCGAGATAGGTAGCCCAATCTAGCTACTCTCAGTACTCCTAGAGGGGGGAAGAAAAAAGGTGCAATAATCAAAGAAGCTTCTAATGCTACTTCTCCCGCAAAAAATAGGTTTTCTCGAAATTCTTTCTTATCAAGAATATTACAAGCAGTTGCCATCCATTTTTCAGGGTTCTTTTCAGCTAACTCAAGTACTTCAGGAATCAAATAGGCATAATAATGATCACTGCCTGATAAAGTATAGAGTTTATCAAAAACTTCATAGGTCCCTTTTCCATTGTGAAGCATATTTGTTTCTAATCTTAACTGCTTATTAATCTCATCTCTTAGATCTATTCTAAAGTTCACAAAATTAAAGACACTAGAAAAGAACGCATCCTTTCTACAACGAGAATCAGATTCTTCTATCTCTAAACTCAAACATTTCTCTACCTCAGGATCAGCAAGAAATGAGTTCTTTGTTAAAATAGAAACTTTAAGTTCATTCAATATGGCCTTATCTCTATTGCAGATCTCACTTTCACAACTCGATAACTCTCTTTGCTTAGAAATAATTTCTTTTAGTGATTCAAAGTCTTGATTCAACTTAAGATACTGCTCTTCGTGTGAATCTATACCTTCATCACCTCTTAACCAGCGTAAAAAGTTTTTTTCTTCATCAATTTCAGTTTGAATTCTTGCCTTTAAATTTAAAGATGCTGTTTCAATAAGGTTCCAGTCATTCAATACTCCATTGAGTTCTGAAATAACTTCTTGTCTCAAAGGATTAAGAGCGACTTCAACCTGATTACACTCTATGGAAGCTCTTCTTCTATTCTCAGAATTAATATCACGACACTGCGTAGACCAGTCTATAGCTTGTGAAGAAATACTAAACATAAAAAGGAGAATAGCTTGAGTGATCTTTATCATAATCTACTTCACAAAGCGTTCTAACTCTTCGTTTCCATCAATCCAATCAAATACATCTTTAAAGAACCCTTTGTAATAGTCATTTTCAGAGCTATATTGTTCAAGCCCGTTGGCCGGAACATTAAAGAGATCAAATGTATTATACTGAACATTATTTGCAGGCCCAAAGCGCTCAGGATCTGTTACAAAAATCATAAGATCTTTATTCTTCTTAAGTCGGCTAAAGAGATGTATCCACGTTTCATGATCCACAAGTTCACCTGCATCCTTATCCATGACCCACCACTTGCCATTTTCTCCTTTAACCATTCCTGCAACATGGTGTCCCCACCATCCTGTCGTTTCCCCAACAATCCAAATTTTCTTTATAGAATGTGGATTTACACCTCTAATCAGTGAGGTCATATGCACTAATGTTGCTTTTCCAAAACAGTAACCAATAGTTACATCATCCCTTTGATAGCGGTTAAGATTTCTCACACAGGGAGAATTCTTCATATCCTGAAAAAGAGTTTCAGCTTGATCTCTTGAGATTTCATCTATTGTGGGTTGATCGAAAGTTCTAACTCCACTAGGAATTTCTTCCTTTGAAAGTAGATCGATTACCTTTTGATTCATTTCTTTAATTTCTTGATTAGAGAGCCTTGCCTGCCAACTAAACATACTTTCATTTCCATAGAAATGATCTAAATCTCTAAGCTGATTTACTTGCTCCAAATTTTGAATAAAATTCGTATTAGGATATCGATGTAGAGATAAGACTTGGTCTAAAGATTCATAACATGAGTTCCAGCTACTCATTTCTCTAGGAGAAAATTGAGTTTCCGAAGTACTGCAGCTATGAAAGCTTAGGCAAAAGAGTAAAAATAGAGTTAAGCTACTGAATTTAAAGTAATTGTTCATAGATCCTTATCGGACCCATCTTCTACTTTCTTAATAAATTTAGCTTGTTAATAAGACTAAAGGTCGATAATTAATTTATTAGGCAATTCATCGCTTAGTTCAGCATTTTTATGAGGACTGGGATAGTGCTCCGCCAGGACTTCACCCATATCTGAGATTGCCTGACATATCCCCTCAACTTCATTTCCCTTCTTGAATTGGCCCAGAAGTTTATTGAGCACACTTTGCCATTTTTCTTGTGCATGTTGCCCCAACCTCTCTTGTAACCCTTTATCCACATTGATCATGGCCTTGTGTTCTAATATGGATATAAAAAGCTGCACTCCATTTCTTTCTTTTGTATCGGTAATGCCATTTAAGAGAAATGACTCTATTGCTCTTTGCCGGGTTTCCTCTTCAAGCTCGTCTTTAAGTGAGAATAGTTTTTTTAGTATAGCAATATGGCCACAGAAAAAACCGATAAGTGAGCCCAGAATAAAGAGAAAGAGATAATTTAAATTATCCCCATCGTGATTTAGCTGATAATTAATGAAAATGGCCAAAAAAGCACCTAATAGGCTTAAACGAAAATGAGCTGCGGGATAAAAGTCAGATTGTCCCACAATAACAGGTACAATTTCACCCGTTGTTTTTGATTCAGCTGCAATTATCGCCTTATTGATTCGATTGAGATCTTCTTGACTATATCTACCAGTCGCCACTTGCACCTCCACCCGAGAAGCCTCCTCCTCCGCCTCCGAATCCTCCACCACCAAAGCCACCGCCACCACGGCCACCTCGGCCTCCACTAAGGAGCATAAGTAAGAGAAAAGGATTCTTTCTAAAAAGAAAAATAATGATGAAGAGAAAAATGATTGAAACCCAACTCGACTTCTTTTTTCTACGAGGGGGTTTATTCGATTTGAGGACTTTACTTTGGTCTACTTTAAGAACTTTTAGAATACTACCTAGTCCAACTCTCAACCCGTAACCAAACTGACCTTTTTTGAAATAAGGAGACATTTGATCAATGATCCTCTTACTCATAACATCGGTCATATCTCCTTCGAGTCCCTGGCCGACCTCTATTCTTACTTTTCTCTCCTTCTTGGAAAGAAAAATAAGAAGTCCTCGGTCCTCCTTCTTAGAACCTAATTTCCACTTGTCTACAACTTGGATGGTGTAGTTTTCTAAGGCTTCACCTTCTAAACTAGGAACAGTAAGGATCGCAATTTGTGCAATTTTTCTTTGATGAAGCCTATGAAGAACATTATTGAGAGTCACAAGACTATCTTGATCAATCATATGAGCCAAATCAGTAACCGGCTGTCGTAACGCGGGAACCTCTAAGGCCTTAGCTTCCCCTATAAATGTATTGAAAGCTAACCATATAGTTAAGATCGATAATAAAAAGAATGGTTTTGATCGAACAAACATTCTAGAAATTCACCTCAGGTGCATCTTCTAGTTTTTCGATATTCTTAACTTCAAATTGAGGCATTTTCTCATGATGATACATAAGTGAGTTCGTCCAAGATGTTGGAGGAACAGTTACCAGGTTATTGAAAACCTTTATAGCTTCAATGTAGCGGTCTCGTGCAACAGTGATTCTATTTTCAGTTCCCTCTAATTGAGACTGGAGATCGCGGAAGTTTTGATTCGCCTTTAGATTAGGATATTTTTCAACAACTACCATTAATCTTGATAATGCCGAACTCAATTGCCCTTGTGCGTCCGCAAACTTTTTAACACTTTGAGCATCTAATTTACTAGGATCAACATTAATGCTCGTTGCCTTTGCCCTTGCTTCTACTACGGCTTGAAGTGTCTCCTTCTCATGCTCAGCATAGCCCTTTACCACTTTTACTAAGTTAGGAATAAGGTCTGCTCTTCTTTTGTACTGGTTTTGAACCTTAGCAAATTGAGCTTCCACCTCATTTTTTGCAGTCGGAATAGATTGCCAACCACAGCTTGTAAAAGTAACCAGAATTACTGACAAGATCAAAAAATGAATATGTTTCAAGATGCCTCCTTGATTGGCCAAAAGTAAACTGACTAGAGTGTAGCATTCTCATATTTTAGATACAATAGACATGAGCTACCCTCTTTAGGGTTAATCAAAGTAGACAGAAAAAACAACGCACAGCAAAGAAGACTCTGAATTATTCTTTTCGATAGACATCACTTTTTTTATTTGATTACTTAATTCTATGAAAGCTCTAGAAATAAAAAACCTACACAAGTCCTTTGGCAAATTCGAGGCTTTAAAAGGCATTGATATAGAAATAGAAAAAGGAAAATGTTTAGGTCTTCTCGGTACTAATGGCGCTGGAAAGTCTACAACAATTAAAATCATTACAGGTCAATTATCAGCAACTTCAGGTGAAGTAAGAGTTTTTAACCTTAGCCCATCCACTCATTTAAAAGAAATTCATCGTATGATTGGTTTAGTCCCTGAAGGGCAACCCCTTTATGACGATATAACAGTAAAAGAAAACCTCGATGTTTTTAGAAGAGTTTACAGCCTTCCCCAAGAGAAAACTTTAGAAATTGCTGATGAATTAGAACTTTCTCAAAAATTAAATAGTAAGATCAAAGATCTTTCTAAAGGACTAAGACAGAGAGTCCTCATTGCAAAAGCAATTATTCATTCTCCCACTTTTCTCTTACTAGATGAGCCTACAAGTGGATTAGACCCAAGCTCGTCAGAGAATATATATAAGCGGCTTGAAATATTAAAAGAAAAAGGTACCACGATTCTCCTAACGACCCACCTCATGAATGACGTTGAAAGGCTATGTGATGATATTGTCTTTATCAACAAAGGCAAAATTGTAGCGAAAGGTACTCCCTCTCAAATCAAGTCAGACTATAAAGAAAATCAGATCATCATTGAAGCCCGTCATCTAACAACAAATAACCTTATTCAGAGAACATTTTCAACCCAAGATGATTATCTTTCTGAAATTTATAAGTTAAAAGAACAGTATGAGATATTGAGTATTAAGACCCACGAGCCTAAGCTAGAAGAAATTTTCATTTCTCTAACCGAAACATCAAACGAGAAAGATCATGATTAGCTTTAATAGAATAAAGGCCGTCTTCATAAAAGATATGGCCTGGGCAAAGGGTAATTCTAAACTTCTTGTAATCATGCTCATGCCCTTGTTCTTTATATTTTTCTTTTCAAAAGTTGATCCAGCTATAGGGCCTACTTTTTCAATTAGTTTCACAGCAGCTTTTATTGGTGTCCTCTCCACTTCACAACTCTTCATTGAGGAAAAAAAAGCTGGAACCCTTCAAAACCTTCTTATTTCGCCACTTCAAAGTTCAGAATTAATTATAAGTAAATTCCTTTTTTCAACCAGTCTCATTCTCTTATTTGATATTCTGGCATTGTCGCTCAACCAAAGAATTAACTTATTATTCGACCCCTTATTTCTCATATCTTTACTAGCCTATAGTGGTTTTACAGTATTCTTTGGCTGCTTCCTCGGACTCTTCTTCGAAAGTGAAAAAGAGATAAGCGTGATCTCACCTTTCGTTATGTTATTTTTCATTGGTGGAAATATTGCATCGAAAGTGATCATGGACTCAAATTATGGTGCACTATTCCCTGAGTATCATATTACGGAATTAATAAACCTTTTAGATGTGCTTTCTTTTAAAGAAAAATTATTCCATCTCATATTCAATCTTCTTTATATGGCCATAACCTTTATCTTAACGGTTCAGTATACAATTTACTATTTCTCTCCCAAGAGAACAGGTAAATTCACAGCTTCACTTTTTATCGCTCTAACCCTATTAGTCGGTTCATTATTCAGCTCTTATAAGATTAAGTCTATTTTCTTTAATGACACACAACCAACAAATAAAAGCATTCATTTAAAAGAAATGAATTTTTCTATTTCTCAGTGGAGGGGAAAAATTCAATACAACCCTAAGAAATGGAGTCTGAATAAGTCTCTAAATAATTCGGAAAGACTACTCATCGAGATTGTGAATATTAAAGACTCACAAAAAGTATATATGACCATTAGAAACAAAAATATTTCTCAAAAATATCAACAAAAATCGAAAGAACTCAACTTTCAACTTTTGGGTAAAAAGAAAATTGTAGCTAACGATAGAGAATATACAGTTAAAACAGAAGCTACGAAGACAAGAATCTTTCTTTATTCCCAACCGATGGAGTGTGGAGATTTTCGATTAAACTTCAAGTCAACAGTTCAAGAAACTACAGCGATAACTATTTTCAAAACATCACGACTTTTCGAAGAAGTTATCCAAAGTAGCTCGATTCAATGTAAACAAGAAATTAAGTAGGTGCTGCCCTAAAAAAAAGGCAGACAGATTTTTATTCTCAACTATAAAACCAATCACTTAAAACTTTAATTTTCAATTTTTAGTTTTTTATAGGTTTTGTCTATATTAACTCCACAGAGAATTTTTTGGGAATCAACTGGGGAGAAAACTATGTTTAATAGAAAAACAATATCTACTTTAATACTTTCAAGTACATTATTAACCTTTTCTTGTGAAAAAGAAGAAATTAGTAATGATCCAGTCTCTGAGTTAAATGCTATCGTAAGGCCATTAGGTTTTATTGGCTTTCAAAATGCAATGGAACGTGGAGATGGAGATACACATACAGGTATTATGATTGGGGGGACACCAACATCCCTTTCCTATGTTTCTAATTATAAAACTTGTTTTCCCCAAATTGATCAACTCCAACGTTATCAAGATAAGGCAAATATTAACAAGAGTTACAGCTATACCTATCAAGGAAATTTGGGATTCCTCACATTAGGTATTCCTATTGTTTCAGCAGGACTAGGTCTTAAAGATAATATGAATGTCCAAATTGAAATTAATGGCTTAACTATCGAATATATGGACTCCATAGATGTTACCGACTGGTACAGAGATGGAATGCGAGATACTTGTCGAGACTATCTTAAAAACTTTGGTTTTTTCATTCAAACTATTCATACAGAAAGTATGAAGCTATCTATTAAAAGAGTTGGTGGAACAGATATCGGACTAAGTGCCGATAATGTAAATGACTTCTTCGAGTTCGAAGCGGGTGTCCATTGGGAAGTTATCGATGAAAAAACAGTCGAAATTACCTCTCCCCATACATTAGGTTACCAAATTGCTTTAATGCGTCCTCAAGATAATGGTCAAGTGCTCATGAGGGCCACCCATGTGGAAGAGAATAAATTTGTTTTCGAAGAGATTGGTTTTGCAGATGCTATGACAAATCCAGATCAGACTGAAAATAAAAGCGTAAGAGTAGATGGTGCAATCCAATTGAAGGATCATTTGATCAAATAGTTCTCTTATTAGAGTCGCCTTATCTATTAAGGCGACTCCTCTTCTGTCAAAAAATATTTAAGTGCAATAAAAATAGACTCATTCTTATTACAAGAAAAGATCAAAAGAAAAGTTCAAAAGAAAAGTAAAATTAGCCGTATTCTTCAAGTTGAAGTATATTTAGGCTTATTAATAAGATGAATCAGGAATACTTTAAAGTGTACAAAACGAAGTATAAAGAACTTATTAAAGATTTAACTCATCAACTAAGTAGTAGAAATATAAATCCAAAAAACCTTGGTAATGATCTTTTACTTCCTTTTGATCAATTTACGGATAAAGAAATCATTCAACATCTTGAACTTCTCGAGAAGATAATAAATCAATATGAAATTCTCGATCCACTTGAATCTAAAAGTAATCAATTACGATCGATCATTCTTCACCACGGGCTTGTCCCCATCGATACCTCACTTTTTGATCGTATCGAAGAAGAAGACTTGATTGAAATTATTGATCTTAACACGCTGACACCATTATATCGCTGCATGGATTCATTTGGTGTCACGAATTATTCAATAGAGGAACTACTTTCTTATTCTCCTCTTGTGCTCTTTGACAGACCATCATGGGTAACCACTGAAATTCTGAAAGTTGCTGAAGATATTAAAAACGAACCTCGAATTATCAAAATGAATCATTTCCCAACTTATATAATGCAAGAAACTCTATCTCTTAAAGGTGATCAGTACTTAATCACCCATAAATATATGGGGCCTCTAGTCAAAATGGGAGACTCACGACCTAGTTCTGTAGTATCCACTTTCACTATCCAAAAGTGTAATGAAGACGATTCGGGAGATATAAGGATTATTTAATTTATCATTGTAGTTAAATCTCTATTTAAGTGCTAAAAATAGAATACAAATCATATTAAAAATCATCGACTAAATAGGACTTCCATGAAGAATCTCTCCTTTAATCTGATATTCTTATCATTCTTTTTATCCGTCTTCTGTCTTTCCTGCACAAAGCAAGCTGACCTTGGTTTTGGTCAGGAAAAGCCCACTCCACTTAAAGAAGTCCAACTTCCTTTAGATCCTCCTGATGAAAAGAGAGATATTAATCAAAGTTCAATTCTTTATACAGATGCTAGATTAATACTTGTTTCTGCTCCCTCCATTGAAAAGGGATGGATATTAATAAAAGATGGAAATATTGTTGATTTCGGTGAAGGCGAACCTCCAAAAATGGAAGTCGATCAAAGAATTTCCGCTGCGGGTAAAGTGATTACTCCAGGAATCATAGATACCCATTCCCATATGGGTGTTTATCCTCATCCTGGAGTTCGAGCCCATTCAGATGGAAATGAAATGGTCTCCCCAAATACAGCCGGTGTCTGGGCAGAAAATGGTTTTTGGCCTCAAGACCCCTCTCTCTGGAGAGCGTTGTCCAGTGGTATAACGACCATTCAAGTTCTTCCAGGTTCTGCAAATCTATTTGGAGGTAGATCTTTTACCGCGAAGATGAGACCGCGTATAAGTGCTCGTGAAATGCGTTTTGAAGGAGCCCCTCAAGGATTAAAAATGGCCTGTGGAGAAAATCCAAAACGAGTATATGGCGAAAAAGGTGGCCCCTCTACCCGTATGGGAAATGTTGCGGGATATAACCGGGCCTATCAAGAAGCGTTTGAGTACCATCAAAGTTGGCTTAAGTATGAAAGAGATTTAAAGCACTGGAAGAAGAGAAGATCAGAAATAGAAGATACCGACCAGGAATCAAGATTAGAGGCCTTCAAAGATATTGGAGATGCTCCTGTTCCACCTAAAGTTGATGCAAAATTAGAAACACTGAGATCTGTATTAAAAGGAGATATCCTAGTCCATATTCATTGCTATAGAGCGGATGAAATGTCATTAATGCTCGACCTAGCAAAAAAATATGGATTTAATATTAGATCTTTTCATCATGCCATTGAAGCTTACAAAATGGCCGATAAACTAGCGGAACATGGGACAGGCGTTTCGACATGGGCAGACTGGTGGGGCTTTAAAATGGAAGCTTATGATGCAACATCTGCTAATGCGGCCATTACTGAAAAATATGGCGTTAAAACAATCATTCATTCTGATTCTGCAGAGGATATTCGTCACCTCAATCATGAAGTCGCAAAAGTTTTAAAGTCTGGAAAAGATTTAGGAATTGAAATAACCGAAGTAAAGGCCATGGCCTGGATTACTCTTAATGCAGCCTGGGCCCTTGGGATCGAAGATAAGGTAGGCTCACTTGATAAAGGAAAGCATGCAGACCTCGTCATTTGGGATCGCCATCCCCTATCGATATACGCTAAACCGGAACAAGTATTAATTGATGGGCATATCGTCTTTGATAGAGAAAAGAAGATTGTCCCGACAAGTGACTTTGAAGTTGGTAACCGAAAAATAGGTTTAGGCTCCAGAAGCAATAAAGCCCCTTCTAAAGACCAAACCCTTGAGCTCTTAAAGCTTAAACATGATAAAATTGAAGATTATAAAAATAATGACTTCATTATTAAGAACGTCACTCTATTGAATTCTAATGGGGAGAAGATTGAAAATAGAGATATAAAAGTTTCCAAGGGCAAAATACTAAACATATCTAAAAATCTAAAAACGAAGAAAAAAGATTCTATTATTGATGGAACGGGGAAAATACTAACTCCAGGTCTCTTTGAAGCAGCCTCTTATCTAGGTCTAATGGAAGTAGCTTCAGTTCATTCAACGAGAAATATCAATATTAATGGGAGCTCAATCACCCCTAGTCTTGAAGCCCATTTCTCATTCTATTCTCAGACAACTCGAATCCCGATAGAACGTGCTGGTGGAGTTATCTATACCATGGCCATTCCCAGCGGTGGATTACTTGCAGGAAAAGGCTTCTTCTTTAAACTTACAGATAATCCTTCCAATAACGTCTTACCTAATAGAGTAATGTATGGGTCAGTTAGTTCTCACATCAAAGAATCTTTTGGAGATCACTATTCTCAAGTATGGCAAACACTTTATAATTTCATAACAGAGTCACGATTTCTCAAGAAAAATATTTCTCAATACAATAAAGGAAGTCTAAGAAATCTAAAATTTCCAGCTGATGAATTAATTGCTTTTGAACCCGTCTTAGAGGGTAAAATCCCCCTTATTCTATCTGCTGATAGTTATGATGAAATTTCTAACCTCATTCAATTTGCACGCTCAATGAAAAAAAGAAAAATTCCCTTAAAGCTGATTCTCTTCGGAGGGACAGAGTCTTGGATGCTTGCTTCAGAGCTTAAGTCTTTGGACATACCTGTTATTTTAAATGCAACCAATCAAACAGTTTATAGTTTTTCTCATATTCAAAACCGAGATGATTTAGCGGCTGCTCTCTCTGAAAAAGGGGTTAAAATTGCTCTTACCGCTCACGAATGGAGCACTTATCCACAAAGGATAAGACAATCTGCAGGAATGGCGGTTGCCAATGGTCTTCCTTACGAAAAGGCCATCCAAGCAATTACCTCAGCTCCTGCAAATATTTATGGATTAGAAAATGAGTACGCAAAACTAAAAAAAGGACAGCCTGCTACATTTATTCTTTGGAATGCAGACCCATTAGAGCCCATGGCCAATCCTGAAAGAATCTGGATAGAGGGAAATCAATTAGATCTCAACCATCGTCAACAGAAGTTGGCCAAGAAATACCTATAACGGCCTAAAGTGCTTGGGCCGTTTTATGAGATGACAGTGGAAATCCAATCTGAAAAATCTTCGATTTCTTGGTGATGATCTGTAAATTTGTCTTTAAGAGAATCAAGTTGGGTTTTCACTGAGGCTGAACGATAAGGAATATCTTTCAATGATTCCATAAATGACTCAATAAGGGGTGGAAATAAAGAATCACTAAAGATTGTAACTTCTTCGATCATTCCTTTATTTGAGTTTAGATGGACTTCCACTCCTCCCCACTGAAATCGTGTCTCAAATTTATGATTAAACTTTGGTGTTTTACCATAAACCCAGTCCCAATCTTTTAATTGTTCGTAGTATTCTTTTACTTTAGGAACCGTTTTTAAAAAATCATAGTTAAGAATCTCTACTTCTGCTTTTGATTCATATTCTTTACAGAACTCTTCAATTATAGCTTCACAAAGACTTTCATGAGTAATATCAGGGTTAGCCTCGACGAGGTTTGCTACCCTCGCTCTAGTTGATTTTATCCCCTTAGCTTCTAATTTCTTCTTATCTGGATTCAAGTAAGTGGCCAACTTATTTAAGTCTGTATTGATAAGAAGTGTTCCATGGTGAAAGCTTCTATCTTTATTAAGCTTGAAAGCAGACCCTGAAATTTTCCTAGGTCCTTCCTCAGTTTTGATCTCAATATCATTACGCCCATTAGGATAGGCTTCTATCTGAAATCTCTTTAGAGCATTAGTAATGATTTTATTATTCCTGGATTTATCATAGGATTCTTTAGAAGACATAAATGTAAAATTGGTATTGCCTAAATCGTGGAAAACGGCACCGCCCCCACTTTGTCTTCTTGTTAAGTGAACACCATCTTCTTCCATTTTATGAGTTAAGCACTCTGTCCAGGGATTCTGAAGTCTACCTATAACGACAGTTTCTGAATTTCTCCACAAAAAAAGCACATGAGAATCAGTTTCCATATCATTGAATATCCAATTTTCAGTGGCCAAATTAAACCAAGGATCAAACTGCTCTGCTACAAAGATTTTTATATTCTTATTCATAATTTTCCTAAAAATGATTCTTTATCTAATAAGGGATAATATAACTCTTCTTAAAAGTACACTTGAACTAAAAATTTAAAAGCATTTTCTTATGTTTCAAAAAATTAGCCACTTAACGCAGTTCTATAGCATTCGAGTTATTCAGTCTAGTGCTTGTTCATTGTCCTCACTCAAATTGAATTATAAAATTAAGTCACTATAGGAGGAAATTATGGATCGTGTTTATATTGAATGGGGAAATTTAGAAAGAACTGAAGCACTTGAAAACGCTGTATATGAAAAAGCTAAAAAGTTTTTTAAGATTCACTCTAAAGCGACAAAGTTGATCGTCACTTTTAAAATCATTAACCCTGTAAGTAGCGCTGGTCCAAAAACCTTTAAAGTAACGATGGAGCTTCGACTTCCTCAAAAACAAGATATTCGTGCCTCAAAAGAAGGTACCGATGCTTATAAGTTAGTCCACGATGTTGAAAAGGCACTCATGACTCAATCAAGATAGTATAGTAAAGCTCGCTTCCATTTATCTAGAGAAGTAAGGGTTCAGACTATGATAGATTATCTGACACCAAGAGCCTTACCTTATTTAAGAACCAATCGTATCTCTTGCCCAATATTTTATTTCTCTTTCTTAATAAATAATACGAATCAAAAATGGGATTAACTTGTTTTAAAATCCTAACTTTTGATCTCAGAGGAGAAAATTCAACAAACCTCTTTGGCATAACGGTAAAACCCATTCCCATCGAAATGGGCACAAGTATTTGATTGATTTGATTTACATAAGAAATATCTTCCAATTTAGAGAAGTCATTTAAGTTTCCCATCCCTTCATTTATAAATCTTCCAAAATAGAATTTTCCATCTGGATGATTAATAAATCCTAGTCTCATAAGAGAATCAAAAATATTACTTTTTGAAATACGGACATTTCTCGGATAAACAAGACATAATTCTTCAATCCCTATTTCTTCTTCGATGAGATTCAATGAATTAAATAGTGAGGTAGAAATTCCAACATCTACTTCATTATTTAAAACTTTACTTTTAATGAGATGATTGGGAACCGCTTCAATCTTGATCTTTAGCTTTGGGTTAGAAGCTTGTCTCTGTAAAAATAATGGGTAGATTAAGCTGGCGAGTGCTCCTGAGCAAGCAACACTAATCGTTCCAGAAAGTTCACTTTCAAAACTTAACTGATCGAGCATATCAGCTTCCAGCTCTTTTTTCTTAAGAGCATACTCATATAATAATTTCCCCTGCCTGGTTAATTCAAAACCCTTACCTATTCTATTTAAAAGTTCATGGCCAACAGTTGCCTCTAACTTTTGCAAATGTTGACTCACACCAGGCTGAGTCATTCCAAGCTTTTCAGAAGCTTTAGTAAAATGCCCCACTTCAACAACAGAGATAAATGTATTAAGCCACTGCTCATTTAACATTTTTAAATCATAACAGATTATTATCATTATAATCAAATATAATAATTTTAAATCATTACTCTTTTTCCGTAAAATACTAAGAAAGGAGATCTTATGACTAACAAAACATACCCAAGAAGCTTTTCACACATTGGAATATCTGTACCAGACCTTGAACAAGCAGTGAGATTCTATACCGAAGTATTAGGCTGGTACTTAATTATGAAACCGACAACGATAACTGAAGATAATTCACCTATCGGAGAAATGTGTACTGATGTATTTGGTACAGGCTGGAAAAGCTTTAAAATCGCTCACCTATCGACCGGTGATAGAATAGGCGTAGAGATTTTTGAATTTAATAACCAGACAAATCCAGAAGATAATTTTGAATATTGGAAAACAGGTATTTTTCACTTCTGTGTTCAAGATCCGAATTTAGAAGAGTTAGCAGATAAAGTTGAAGCTGCTGGCGGGAAGAGAAGAATGAAAGAGCCCAGATACTACTATCCTGGAGAAAAGCCATACCGAATGATCTATATGGAAGATCCGTTTGGCAATATTCTTGAGATCTATAGTCATAGTTATGAATTGACCTATTCTGACGGTGCTTACTAAAAAACATCCTATCCCTGCTCAGAGACAGCATCCGAGTCATAACTGAGCAGGATATTTTTATTCATCAATATTGATTGTACTACTATGGATTAACTAAAGAGGTAAATAAATAAACAAAGTATTTAAAAAGTTAATGTCACAAGCTTTCCATCCAAGGTTTCGATATCCAACTCATTTTGAGACTGGCTCGGGGAAAACTTTAAGCTCATTCTTTGATCTGGAAAAGACACTTCTAATATTTCTCCTACTGTATTCGTATCAACAATTTGAGAAAGAATATCTATAGAGTAACTAAAATTCTCAACGGGCAGATGAAAACGAGCCTCAATAAATCGTTTAATTCCAGTTGGAGCTTTATTGCCACGTCCTTCAATCTCTTTTCCCTGATAGGCCATCAACCAAAAGACGAATCCAGGCTCATATTTTTCATTAAACCAAGACTTAAACCATGAAGAACCATCTTCTTTTTTTCTCTCACTTTCAGTCCATGTTATGTCAGTCATCGTTTTAATGATTTTTTCTAGAGACTCTTGCTCGCCATTTTCAGCAAGGTGACTGAGAGCAAGTCCAATACTCCCTGGCCGTATCCCCATCTTTTCATTTTCTTTAACCAATTCAAAATAGATTTTATCTTCTCCGATAAAATAAAGCCCTTCCCATGATGCTTGGCCTTCATCAGCGACAACCTCTTTATGAAAAGAGAGATTCATTAACCTCTCATTCTTCAACAATTCCTTAAAAGAGATTTCATCTACTGCTAAATAAAAGTGATCATTTTTTATGTTCATGAGTGGGTACCTCTTTCTATTGCTTTTGAAACATCTGTTTTAATCTTTTACCAAATTCTCTTCCATTCTTGAGGTCTCTTGAACTTTCCAGAGCAGCTGCAATCTGAGTCAACTCTCCTCCGAGTCTATGATAAGGAAATTTAGTGTTTTGAGGTTGCATGAATGACAAATGCAATTCTTGTACTTGTCCATCAACCCTAAATTTTGCCCCACCCATGAAGTTATACCAAGGAAAATAGGCATCTAATTTATCTAATCCAACATTTAAAATTTCAATGACTTCCTCTTCTCTTAGCCTCTCGAATAAATTAACCTGTCCACTAAGTTGCTCCCATCTTTGAATTCTTTTTTTTGAAAAAGTACCCGTATCAATAAGACTAAAGCGAAACACGCTATTTTCTATTACTATAAAGCCTGGAGCACTATGAAATAATCCATCTAGAAGCCAAGCTTTGTGAAGAATCTTCCCGTTCATATGAAACTTCCTTCGTCTCTCTATCATTACTTACATTTACCTTGATAATACCACCCCTGCTTTCCGCTAACGTAGGCTTTTTTAGAGTTGGACATCTTTCTGAAACAAGCGGCTCTACGCTTAGCTCCCTCTGTATCAAATATTTTTTTGATATCTAAATTAAGTAAAGGGTTAGGTTTTCTATTCTTTTCATTCTCATCCATAATCCGAAGCTTTTCTCTATGCTCGGCCTCCCTTCTATCTTGCTCTGCCCAAGTAGCGGCCATACTTGCTTGCACTCGCTTTTTGATGGCCTCTCGCGCTTGTCGCTCAGCTTTTTCTTCTGCCCTCTTTTTAATCCGGGCCTGTTCTATTTTGATATTCTTATCTTGCTCATTCATTACAAACTTTTCAGCTTCTTTAAATGAATTGAAGTCATTTACTTTTCTTACTTTATCAAATCCTTGATTTTTCCAAGAGACATTATCAATTTGAGCGCTGCCATCCAGTCCTATAAAAATAATTGCTTTCTCTTCTACAAGTTTTCCATTTTTAAAGCGGTCGCTATAGTACGGAAGTTCGATCTTAGTCCTATAAAAGTTTTTTGGATCTCTTAAAAGATTCTTCACTGTGGTCGTCGGATCAGCGGGGTGACCTTGAAAATCATAGACACGTTTTGAATAATAGATCCCTTCCTTATCCATTAAGACGATTTCTCTTGGGCGAAGCCTTTCAACTTTATCTAATTCGATATTGCCACTATAGAACTTGGAATAATTCAAATATGTTTCAGGCTCAAGAGCAACTCCTACGAATTCTTTAATACTCGAATGACCATCAAAAACCATGTTTTTCCCACCATGAACGATAGGCATATAAAAGTTGTCCCCCTTATGAATCCAAGGAGTCATATTAAATGTAGGATTAGTTAGTTTTGCATTTCTATAAGCGGCCGGTATAGCAAGATGAGTTACTTTCTCGAAAGGAATCTCATTTCCAATTTTTTCACCTTGAAAGTTATAGACCTGATAAAAGATTCGATTTCCCACTTTATGGCGAATCATTCGAGTATTATTGTCCATACTTATAGTTTCACTATGATGAAAGGAATGAACTGGTGGAAAGAGTTTTGCTCTTTCAATATCGTTATCTACATTTTTAATTATCTTTAAGATATTCTTGTTCCTGTCCATAACATAAAAAGTAGTGAAATTATTTGAATAGGCTCCTGAGTATTTTTGAAATTTTGAATAATCCCCATTAACAGGAGGCATATAATATTTACGCCCAGGCTTAAGAACCTCAATGGGTGTATCCGTAATTTTTCCTGTCGTTAAGTCGATATGCTTAAACGTCTCTTCATCATGTTTTTTGAAAAGTACTTGCCTATTTTTCTTATGTTCGCCCGCCACCACTTCATAAATTGGCTCGAGGTAAGTTTTTCGTGCGCGAGTAATTAGACCTTGATAGGTCATTCCGACTTTCCACTCTGGGTAGAGTTTAGGAGTCCATTTATTAACCTTAATGGTACAAACAGATATATTGTCTTTGCTAGTAGGATAATAAGTCACACCCAAATTAGCATTACATTTAGCGTACTTCTCCCACTTAACTTTCTCCACTTCTTTGTAGCTACTAGACGAACAAGAGAAAAGAAAGAGTATGATCAATAAATAGTGCATAAAGGCTCCGCTCATATATAAGTTTCATTTACAGAAATATAATAGCACTCATTTATTGAGTTATATTCTTAGAGAGTGATTTGATAGAAATGACCCTAGTGTTGACTTAATTTAATTTTCTCTTGCACCCATTTCACTCAATAACAATGAAAAGACTCGTGTGAAGATCCGCAAGGAGCTCCAGAAGCGGGGTTACGGATATAGGTCATTTAAAAATTACAGATTGAAAGTATTGTATGCTTGTAGTTGAAGGGTTGAGTGCGGTGCAGTCCACCATTAAGTGAGAAGATCCGAAGATCCCAATATCTCAGGTGGCCCCAAACAAAAAAAGCCAGAACATAAGTTCTGGCTTTTTAAATGGTGCCCCGACGCGGATTCGAACCACGGACACAGGGATTTTCAGTCCCTTGCTCTACCTACTGAGCTATCGGGGCTCAAATGATATTTTGAAGTAGAGTTAATTTAAGGGTTTAAAGGGTTTTAGTCAATTTAATTCTGTAGAAAATATAAAAAACTTCAGGTATTTTGAGGGCATGCAAGTGAAAATATTTAAAGCACAAGTCCCCTTCACTGATGTTTACCGTGGTGAAGAAATCATTACTCAGACTAATGCCCTAGTGATTGTACCAGGAGAAAATGCCAAAAAGGTGAATACCATTGGACTTTTCACTCATGGCTTTACTAGTCATAAGGCCAGTATCCTCAATTGGCCCCTTCGCTTAGCAGAAGATGGAATTCCCTGTATCCTTTTTGACCTTCCGGGTCATTACCTGGGTACTTTTTCTGAAGTTCATAGTTTCGAAGCCTTTAAGGAAAATGCCCCTCTTATGTTCGCCACTGCTATTGAGTCGTTAAAAGAAGTACTCGGTACAAACCAAATTGATTTCGACTGTAATCCCAAAGAGACAAAATTGATTATAGGTGGTCATTCACTTGGTGCCCTACTGTCCTTGATGGCCCTTGAAACAGATAAGATAAGAGAGTTTTCAACTAAGCAATGTGTTGCAGTAGGCTTTGGCCTTCCTCCCCAAGGAGTAACTCATGTCTTTGATACTCCCTTCTATCGTTCCACTCTAAAAGTAAGAGGTCAGCTGGTCAGCCCTGCCCTAAATCCAGATATTATCTTTCCATGGATTAAAGAAGAGAAAGAAAAACTAGATCTTATGGGAGAAGATATCTACTTACTTACAGGTGAAGACGATGTCGTGGTGGGAAAAGATGGAACTGAAAGATTAGCCGCTCAATTAGAGAGCGCAGGAAATAGAGTCGTAGTAGAAAAACCAAAGAAGCTTGGTCACCATCTTCCTGAAAATGCAGCTCCTCATATTAGAAAATATTTAAGAGACTTAGGCTTTTTTAACTGAATTCCAAAATTTTAAATTCTTGAGGAGGCCCTTTCTTCCCGTTCTCCCAAGAGGAGTCGATTTAAACTTCTTTGAAAATTGATTGTTGGATAGGGATTCTAGAAAATGAGATATATCCTCTCTCGGTTGTAATAGAAAATGGGATAAGATGAGTTCATTCTCTTGATGAAAAACGCTGGATTCTTGAGGCTCTACTCGATTTAACCTAACAGGCCTTTTATTCCATGGGCATACTTCCTGACAAATATCACAACCAAAGAATTCACCATTAGAGGACTCCATTCCTTTAGGGGCATTAGCTTCATCTTTGAAAAGCTCAATTGTATAAGTAGAAATGCATTGATTCGCAATAAGTGTTCTCTCTGATTCATCAATAGCATCTGTAGGGCAAGCTTCGATACACGCCTTACATTGTCCACAATGATCAACTTCAATACTCGGCTCATCGAAGCCAATCTCTTTATTAAGAAGTAATGTGCCTAAAATTGTATAGGAACCGTGCTCTTTAGAAATAAGCATTGAATTTTTTCCAAACCAACCAAGACCACTGCGATAAGCGAGATCTCTTTCTAAAACAGGATGAATATCTAAGGCCAACTTATATTCGAGGCCAGAAAAAGAATGTTGTAGTTGATCCCCAATTTTCATTAAGCGATCTTTAACATCAAAATGATAATCGATACCATTAAAGCCAAAGACGTAGCTTCCTATTTTTAATCCATTCCACCTTGAATCATTTTGATAAATATTTTCAAGAGCTAACTTTTGGGGATGGTAACTGAAAAGAAAAACTAAGGCACTGGCGCAATCAGGATATACACTCTTAAGAGAACGTCTTGCCTCTTTGCGATGATCACTTAAATAATGAAGGATTCCATGATTTTCGCTCTTCACCCACTCATCATAGTAGGCATAAGTTAAAGGATTTAAGCGGCTGGTATAACTCCAGTCAACAACTGCAAATTCCTCTAAGTCTATACCTACTAGATCTTTCATCAATAGTGAGTTGGAATAATTTCAATTGCTCCTGTCGGACAAACGCGGATACATTCATAGTCTAGAGTACATTCACTTACTCGACTATCATTAATAACCGTATTGTGTTTATCATCGGTAGTCCAAATATCGTGAGGACAAATTTGAATACAATTTTGGCAAGAGGCGCATACTGATGAATCTAGTAAAATTTTCTTTTCTTTATCACTTGATTCAATGAGAACATCTCCGCCACCTGGCACCTTAGGTTCATCTTTAATGATTTCAACTTTTACAGAGTTAGATGATCCTTTAGAAAAGAACTTACCATCACCACGAGTAATAACAAGCTTATCTCCATTGGTAAGATCAAAACGATCCTTCACTCTCTTTATAATATCTTGCTGAAAATTAAAATTGTCTTCGTCATAATTACTTAGATAGAAGGGCGTGACTCCCCAATAGAGGGCCAATTTACGAACGGTAGAAAGTTGATTAGTGATTCCATAGACAAATGTTCTAGGTCGAAATAAAGAAACCTTTAAACAAGATTGTCCTGATTGAGTTACAGCGAAAATGGCACGAGCATCAACCTTCTCTGCAATCATCGATGCAGCCACCATGACAGAAGCGTTTACATTAGAAAGATCCATATTTCTAAGGAGCGGTCTCTCTTTGGGAGATTTTTCTGCTTCTTCAATAATTCGACTCATCATCTTTATTGTTTCTACAGGATACTTTCCAGAGGCCGTCTCTCCACTAAGCATTACCGCATCCGTACCATCCCAAATAGCATTAGCAACATCTGAAGCCTCGGCTCTTGTAGGGGTAGGATTATCAGTCATTGACTCCAACATCTGAGTGGCCGTAATTACTGGTTTATACCTTTCATTACAAAGTCTTATGATTTTCTTTTGAACAGCTGGGACCAGATGGTTTCCGAGTTCAACACCCATATCCCCTCTGGCCACCATGATAACATCAGTTGCCTCTAAGATTTCTTCTATATTATCTACGGCCTGAGGCTTTTCAATTTTCGAAATAATGGGAATATTCTTTTTTAACTTATGGAGTAAGTATTTAACTTCTAGAATATCTTCTTTCTTTCTAACAAAGCTCAAGGCGATATAGTCACAACCCGCTTTCAATCCGAAATGTAGGTCTTCCCTATCTTTGGCCGTAAAGGCAGGAGCAGAAACATCACAATCAGGGAGGTTTATTCCTTTATTGCTCTTTAAGGTTCCGCCAACTTTAACTTTTATTTTATATACATCTCTATCTCTTTCCATCGCTTCAGCAATAATAAGTCCGTCATCAAAGAGAATTCGAGCTCCATCATGGCAGTCTTCGACTAGCTTTTCATAGATTGTAGGGATGTAACAATCTTTGTACTCTGGATATTTTTCATAATCCGAACTTTTCCCAATCACCCAAATACTTTCATCTCCAAGATCTAGTGGCTCTTTTAATTTATCAACACGAATTTTTGGTCCCTGAAGATCGATTAAAACAGCAACTTCCCTTCCTGTTATCTTAGAAGCTTCTCTAATATTATTAATGAGCTGTTGATGAGATTCATGAGTTCCATGACTCATATTGACTCGGGCAACATTTAAGCCCGCTTTAATTAATTCACAAATGGTTTCAACTGTATTTGATGATGGTCCCAATGTGGACACAATCTTTGCTCTACGCATAGCTCTCTTCCTCTTAAAATCCAATATCTATGATATCAAAGACTCACGAAAGGAAAAGACAAGAAAGCTTAGGCCATATCATTTTGACGACTATTTTTGATTTCATTGGCCACTCTATTGGCCTCACGAAGCTTATTAAGCTTTATTTCATATTGATTAATGATGGAGTCTTTTTCTAACTTATTTTGTTCCGCTAAACGATTATATTCCGTTTTAAGCATGCTATTTTGACGTTGAAGTTCTTTATTATGTTCCGCACGCTCGGTCGCGATTTGATTCTCATAACGCTCTGTTAATTTAGTGACATGAAGATCCGAATTTGCCTTGGCCCTATCTAATTTCTGATCATATTCTCTTTTCATAGACATGATATTCTTTTGAAATTCTCTTCTTTGACTGGCCAGAGCTCTTTCGTTTGCCTTTTTATCCTCTTCTCTCTTATCGTGCTCTAGTTTTTTTAGAGCTTCTAACTCTTTAGCACTCTTAGTTCTAAGTACATCGAGTTTCTGCTCATACTTAGCAGTGAGAGTTTCATTTTCTTTGGTTTTCTGCTCTAATTTTTGGCTCAGAGAACTCTCTGTTTTACGAACTTTATCTTCATAATTGACTTTCATATCGGCCATTTTATCGTGAACTTTTTCTCGAGTATCTTCGATAAAACGACTTTGTTCTTTAGTCATTTCTTCTCTAAGATCTGACATGGCCATCTCATTAGAAGCATTAATTTGATTTAAAGTACGACCAAATTCTGTACGTTGACGATCTAATGAGTTTTTAAGTTTTTGTCTAGAAGCAAGAGTGCTCTTCTCTTTTTCCATTTCTAAAGAAGTATAACGCTTATTCATGGTTTCTTGATACGTCTCAACTTTATTCTTTAAATCAACTAACTCATTTTCTCTGAGACTTCTCATCTCATTATTCTTGTCATCAATTTCCATTTTGTGCTCAATCTGCACTTTTTTCAATTCATCGGCATGGTCATCTGCAACTCTTTGATTGAGAAGCTGATTTTGATAATTAGTATTTTCCATTTCATCATTAAGATGACTTATTCGAGCCTCATATTTTTTTTCTAATTGCTTCTGATTGCTATCCACTCTTTGATTGGAGCCTTCATTGATAAGCTTATTCGTTTGTCTCTCAAGAGAAATACGATCATCGGTGAACTTCTTTTCTAAGTCCCTCTTCTCTGCCTTATTTTGACGATTTAGTTTTTGAAGGGCACTTATATTTCTTTCCTGAATATCTGACGTCAGCCGCTCGAAAGTTTCCCTTTGTTGTTCATTTTCATTGTCTTTATTTCGACGAAGATTAGCATTTGAACTTTCAAAGTTATTTCTTAGGGTATCTTCTTTTTGGCGAGAATTTTCTCTCAGACGCTCCATTTCGAGCTGATGAGAAGAATTTGCTTTATTTCTTGCAATATTTGCATCTTGAACAAGTTGTTTCTTCTCATTTTCAAAGCTTGTGATCATCTCTCTTTTTTCAGAACTTTGTTGATCACGAAATTCATTAATTTTATTTTCACTATTTTTTTGCATTTTAGAAAGAGACTTATTGAAATGCTTCTCTCTTGCTTCAAGACCATCATCATAGCGTTCGTTGATATTGTCTTTATATAAGGCATGCAATTTATCTTTTTCTTTAGAGGCGGTATCAAATGACTGAGAAATCTTCGAAAGCTTTTGATTGTAATTATTCATCAAATTCTTACGATCTTTTTCAAAGTTCTCTCTTTGCTCTCCTAGTTCATTCATATAGCGAGAAGTTCGCTCTTCTAAAGACTTTTTCAAATCCTTATCATAGCGCTTGAGTCTCATTTCAGACTCTGCTTCTCTATCTAATTTTTGATTTAAATAATTTCGACGTTGATTCGCTTCACGACTTTCGTGTAAATCCTCGAGGTCCTCTACTCTTTGATTGTAGTTATCCTTGAGCTCCGTTGCCGACTCATTGTAGCGGTTTCTGGCCTGACTTAATCGAGTGTTATAATCGTTGATATCCATCCGTGAATATTATCCCCATCCTAGGTTCACACCCTTATAGTGTACACTGTGCAGGTCTCTATTCTCAAGGCCGGTAATTCTTTCCATGCCCTCACACTCTTTATTAGGACAAAAAAAACCCAATCAAAGATTGGGCCTTTTAATAAACAAAATATCAAGTACTTAGATAAAATTACTTGGCAAGCTCTTCGTCAATAATTTCAGAGAAAATCTCAACAGGCTGCGCACCGTTAACCATTTGCCCATTAACAAAGAAAGTTGGAGTGGATTTAACTCCCACCTTTTTACCAAGTTCCATATCTGCATCTACTGCCGATTTAAACTTTCTTGAGTCTAAACATTTTTTAAAGTCTTCTTCTTTTACTCCAACTTTCTTAGCCTTCGCGACAAGATCAGACTTCTTTAACTTCTGTTGGTCTGCAAACATAAGATCGTGCATTTTCCAGAAGTTCCCCTTCTTTTGTTCTTCAGCACATAAAGCCGCTTCAGAAGCAAGTGGAGCATCTGTGTGAAAAGGTAGAGGAAAGTGCTTGAATACTACCTTAATTTTCCCCTCATACTTCTTCTTAAGTTCATTCATGATGTCAGCACCACGAGAACAGAAAGGACACTGGAAATCTGAAAATTCTACGATAGTTACCTTAGCATCGGCTTTCCCCATAAAAGGAGAATTTCCAACCGCGATATCTTTAACTGGACGACTTGGTTTTTCAAGATAGACTTCAACGGGACTATCTTGAGTTTTCTTAGCAATCCAAGCATCGATGGCCTGTTGCTTTTTCTCTTTCATAAGAAATTGCTTAATACGAGAAGTAAGTTGATCGTTTAAGTTATTCTTTGGAATTTTTCTTTCAGCAACGAAGGCATCGACTTCCTTATCACTGACAGTAACGCCTTTAGCGATATGCTCATCAAGGAATTTGTCGTTATTTCCTTTGTAGTTAGGATCTGACTCCATGAACTTCTTTAGAACCATTGCACGTAATTGATTGTACTTAATTTCGTACACTTTCATTTCTGCTTCATAAAGCTCCGACTCTACTCCACTAAGAAGCTCATCGTAGGTAACGATATTACCATTGATCTTAGCAGCAGCTTTATTATTAGGCGCAGGCTTAAAAATAAATTGGGGTTTACTATCAACTTCCTTCGTACAAGCGAAGAAGGTTCCTAGACCTAAACACATGGCCAAACCAAACATCAAAACTGGTTTTTTCATTACTTCATCTCCTCAACAGTAAAAAATATATAAGTCTTTGGAATTCTAACCTAGGATGCAGTAGATTGCGACAACTCTTCAAGAAATTGTCTATAGACAAGTGAATCGCTCAGGAGTTCGTCATGTTTACCTGAGTTCACCAGTCGGCCTTCTTCAAGAACAATAATTCGATCCGCTTCTAATATCGTTTCGAGTCTATGGGCCACAATAAAAGTAAGGGACTTTTCTTGAATTAAAAGAACCATTTTTCTCAAGGCTAACTCTAATTCACTATCCAGCCCAGATGAGATCTCATCAAAGAGAACAACAGGTTTTTGAAGAAAGCAGGAACGAATTGCAGCAAGCAATTGCTTTTGCCCCATTGAAAGAGACTTCTGATCTAACTTATCTTCAGGCTTAATACCCCATTGTTGGATATAAGGAATTTGAGCTACGACATTATTCCAAAAAGTTGAAAAACTCTCTGGTGCGTTTCGTGACATACAAATATTAAAGGCAACAGTGTCTGAAAAGATATGGCTATCTTGGCTAACAATACCAACTTGTTCACGGTAGTGAATTATATCTTCTAGCCGGCTTCCAGGAAATGAAATCAATTCACCGTCAGCGGCATGAATATTCACTCCTCCTTTATGAGGAACAATATTGGCCGACATAATATTGAGCAATGTCGACTTTCCACATCCAGAAATACCGACAATACCGATAAGCTGACCAGGGTATGCTGTGAATTGAATATTTTCTAAAGCAAAAGGTGTCTCATCAGTTTGGCCACTCTTTCTAGGATATTCGAAACGTTGAACATCGACGTCAACTTTAGAGACATTCTTCACGCCTTTAAACTTCTGTCCTTTTGAACTTAGATTCGAATCTAAGTGGGATAGAAATTCATTAATTCTTGTAACCCCTGTATAGGCCCTTTGAATATTAGCAATTTTGGCCGCTACGTCTTTAACAGGTCTAATGGATCTTTGAATAAGATCAACAATAGCAAAGATAATTGCAGCTTCTGTGATATTTGAATAGGGAAAGAGAAAAACGATAAAGGCTAAGAAAATAGGATAAAGCGACTCTGCTGTTGAGTAGTAACCTGCATCCCAAATATTTGCCGTAAGCTGTTTTGTGAGAAAGTCTTTAAAAACAATCTCCCCTCTTTTGGAAGCATAGTTTTCATGACGAGTATAAAATGACTCTTTAATCCCTCCTACCATATTAGAGAGAAGCCTACTCATATCGGCCCTACTCTTTCTTACTTCCATAAAGATTTCTCTCATATAACGAGAACCCCAAATAAGAAGGATAGAAGCTATAACCTCGGCAACAGCAAGAGAAATCCCTGTTACTTTGTTAAGACTAACAAAACTGATTAAACCAGAGACGACAAAGAAAACATCTATGAAAATGCCAAATGAACCAGAAGTCATAAGTTCACGAAAAGACTCTGTGTCATTCATGATTCGAGCAATGACTTCTCCTTGAGGATAATCATCACTCTTACTCTCCCCTTTTCGTCTCATATCATAGGCGTGAAGCCACTTATCGTAACAAAGAGAGCGAACATTTTGCATGAGTAATTGTACATATTTATTTATGGATAGTTGATATACAACACGATTTAAATAGACTCCTATAAAGAGATAGGAAAGATTCCACAATGAATTATAAAATAGATCTTTATCTTTATAGTTATCAGCAAGTTCTGCCACCTTTTGCGGAGTCAAAGCCCCCAATACAGAACTTAAAATTAGACAAATTCCTACTACGACAAGGAGGATATTACCTCCATTGAATACGAAGAATTTAGACCATTTGTTGTTTGAAGTATTCATAAGTTTCTTTTTCAGGTTGGAGTAAGTCTTGGATGATTCCCTCTTCTTTAATCCCTTCGTTTTTTTCAAGATAGAAGCAATAGTCACTTGCTCTCACGGTAGATAAGCGATGACTAGAGAGGATTACGGTCTTATCAACGAGAGGTGCCCAGTTTCGAAGCTCAGAGATGATTTGTTTTTCTAAAATCAAATCAACGGAAGAAAAAGGATCATCCCAAATATATATATCAACGTCTGCCATAAGCGAACGAACAATAGCGAGCCTCTTAGCTTGCCCACCGCTTAATCGTTTCCCTTTTTCTCCTACTTGCATTTGTAAAAGGGCTTCTTTAGATCCTGCTAAATAATCTAGTCCAAAGAGTTTTAAAAGAGCAAAGGCCTGATCTCTTCTCTCTTCCGTAATCTCTTGACCAAGGAAGATATTATTTTCAACTGTATCATTATAAAGATACGGATCTTGTGAAACATAAGAGATATCACGCTTTTGAAGTTTTAGAATGTCCGCAATTTGAGTCAAAATATAAGTTTTCCCGTGACCCGTCTTACCGACAAGAACGGACCAGTCATTCTTTGGAAAATGAAGATCAATTTGGTCTTCCCAGAATTGAATATTCAGGCGCAGGACTTCGTCCTCTTTCTTAGAGTGAATTGGATTCTTTTCGAGATAGAGTTTTTCTTCAAAGGTTTCTTCAGCTAGATCATGGACTAATCCTTTTAACCTTTCCCAAGATCCATAAGAGCGAGCAAATACAACTCCAATCCACGACAGGAACATAATGGGCTCTAAGAAAAGAAAAATAAATCCACTAAAAACAATCAGCGAACTTGCCCCCAGATCTTGTTGGTAGACAATATGACCACCGTAGATAAGACTTAATCCAATACCAAGAGGTAATAAGGGAATGGAAATCCCCACTCCTATACCTGCTTTATAAAAAGTTGTAAGTTCGCGCCAAGAAAAATTCTTAAACCAAGTGATAAAATCTTCTTCTGAATGATAATTCTTAATGGTCTTCTTACCAGCATAGGTTTCAATGATTACATTTTGAACTTCACCCTGTTGGTCTTGTCCCTTTTTGAACATATTCTTATTACGACTCACTATAATCGTGAAAATAATAAAACTGATCACCATGGGCACAAGTGTATTAATCATCTGGGGATTAAAAGCGACCATCTTGGGAATAAGAACAATAAGGGCCACTATAATATTTCCCACTTGAAGGAGCGCAAATCCAATTAAGGCCCTAAGCTGCTCCATATCCATTTGTAGGATTTGAAAGAGCTGTCCATCCGAATGCTTTCGATAACGAAGAGGAGTTGCGCCCTCTAGCTTCTCTAAAAGTTCTACCCTCAAGTCTTTTTGTAGAACTCTCGCTGGATAAAAGAAAAGCAATCTACTTGAGGTTCTGAAAATAATAATTCCAATGGCCAAAGCAAAGAACTTCCAAGTATCGATTTTATCAACACCTGTTTCAACAATATCTGCCAATTCTTTCGCTAAAAAAGGGAGATGAGATTGAATCCAATGGGTCGCATAGAGACAAATAAAGGCGCCAATATAGTAAGGAAAAAACTCAATAAGCTGATGGAAAAGCAACTGCTTTAATGTATACTGAAGACGGTTTTTCATAGGAAAAACACTTTATTACGAAATAGGAAGACCGCCAAGGAAATTCCCCCAAAATGACCTGCGGAGACCCTATACAAAATTAACCCCAAGAGTCGCCCATGACCCTAAATAAGTTATTGCTTATAGCAGTAGTATATTTCAGTATTCACTGGAGCCAAACCTTCGCTAGAAAGAATTCCTGGCCACTCTCATCTTTTGCCATGTATTCGGAATCGTTGATTTTTCATAATCAAGTACCCATTTTTAAAATCAATCTCAAAGATGGAAGAACCCTCTACCAATCTCCACTAAAACTCTTACCTACTGATTATTATAAGAGCCTTATCTTTGTGAGAAAGACTTTCTATGAGCCGAAGTCACGCTACTTTGCTCAAAAGCCTTTATTCATCAAGACCCTTCTTAAATGGAATGAATATGAGATGATCACAAAATCAGTCGAAGTACTATCCATCAATGTCCATGATCTTCCTTCTCTCAAAACAGACAAAGATTATTTACAAAAAGCAGTGCCCATCTACACTTATGAAGTTTCTAATGAAATGGCGAATAGCTTAATTAGTGGTTAGAAATGAAATTACTTTTAAAGAGAATTAAAATATTCATTCTATCTCAAGAGAATATATTACTTAGGCTTTCCCTTTTTAGGATGATTTTTGCAGGACTTCTCATCTTTGTTATAGTCACCGAAGACTCAAAGTTTAGATATCTTTTCTATTTTGATAATTACTATTTTAAAACATCAGCGTGGTATGCACCTTATTTTGATTATTGGAAAGGTTTCAATCTCTTCTTGGTAGCGGTTTATTTTACGGGATACTTTCATCAATTGACGAAGATTCTTGTCGCTGTATCCATGCTTCCCTACCTCTATTACTTAGATCATCATCTCGTCCAAGTAACAGAACCCATTTGGTTCTACTCGGCTTACCTCCCTACTTTTATTATCGCTCAACTCTTTTGTAAGACAGATGCTTACTCCTGGAGGCTCAAGCCTCTCTCTCAAACTCCTCAAGATAGTGAGATGAGTCCAAAACCTTCTGACGCTTTCTTCTTATTTTTCTTTCAGATTTATGTCATCAATATGTTCTTTCAATCTGCTATATCGAAGATTTTTATTTCCAGTTTTGCTTGGTTTATAGATGGCCGTTTCATCAGAATTCATACCTTAATTTCGGGAACCCCTTTAGGTATTTACATTACAGGTCATCCTCTTGTTTTTAAGGCCATAGGTTGGATGACATTTCTCTTTGAATTCTTTGGAGTCATTATCTATTGGCTAAGGCCCTCTTTTTATGGCATTGCAGCTATAATTTTCCACTTGTCGACTTGGATCATTATGGACATAAATTTTATATTTATGTGGCCTATTTACTTACCTATATTCTTTAAATGGAAGAAATTAAAAGAGTATATTTCGGTTTGAAATCTTTTTATTATTGACGATGAGAACCATCCTCTCGTAGACTAATCCCTCATGCGGCCGTAGCTCAGTGGGAGAGCACCTGCCCGACACGCAGGGGGTCACTGGTTCAATCCCAGTCGGCCGCACCATTTCATACTTCCTCTATAAATATCTGCTTCATCCTAAAATATAAAGCCAAGGCCCCCAACTAACTCAACATTTGAAGTTTCATTACTCACACTTACCTGTTTCACAAAGAGATAGTCGATAAGACGGTCTTTCTTCTTTTCAAAATAATAACCCCCACCAATTGAGAGTGCCGAAAAGGATCCTCCCACAGAGGAGCCCCAATTTTGAATTCCATAACCTAAACTGAGATAGAGACCTTCTTCAAAAACACGCCACTCAAGCTGAGCTCCAATCTCTATAATATTAAAACTCTCCGCTTCTTCTCCAGTTTCAACAACAGCACTGAAAGGATGCCAAGAGAGATTTCCTTTGATATCCCAATTTCTTGTCAACTTCCATAATGGACTCCACATGATTCCAAAAGTGGTCACCGAATTTTCTTCTTCATCACTTATGGAAAACATCCCTGCTCCAAATGAAAGAAAGGTCCACCGGCTTTCCCTTGATTGAGGCTCATTACTTGACGACTCATCTGATACTTCAAGTTGGGCCAATTCATCACTATCTTCATCACTGGAGTTTGTATCAAGTACGTCCCTCTGAGAAGCGCTCATCTCTCTTTCGTCAGCGGCCATGGCCTCAGCTTCCAATTGTTCGACGGTTTCAATACGAGAGTCTGCAATTGATGCATCGGTTTTATTTCTTTGAGTAGCTTCATCGAGTTCTTGTTCTAATTGAGAAAATTCATCGAGTTCAACCATCTCATTCTTTAATCTATTGGCACGAAGCTTAATTTGCTTCTGTAAAAGGGCCTGCTCTTGTCTCTTCTTTTCTATGGCCTTTTGCTGGTTATCGAGTATTGCCTTCTTTCTTTGTTCCTCTACTTCTTTGGCCAATTTATAACGATCAATATTTTTAAATGGTCGTTTAGAGACAATCATGGAAAATTTCTTTTTGGGAAGGCCTAGATTTTTAATGGCCCTGCTCAGCCTAATGGTTTCACTCTTTCTGGAAAATCCTTTTTTGATCATGGCACAAGTAAAAGCACCTTTACACTTGGCTTCTCCTCCTCCTACTCTTTCGCAACTCCATTTTCCTTTCAGGGAAGGTATGGTGAAACCACGGCAAAAGTCTGTACTCCGCGCTAGCTTTAATTCTGCTCTCAGTTGAAAACTTTTTAAATAATTGAGATCACCAGAGAGAGAAACAGCAAAATCGCGTTCAACAATTTGAGCGTGATTGCTCAAACTCAATAGTATTGTAAGAGTGAATAGAAGAATCCTTCCTCGGCCCATGAATACAAGTCCTTGTATTTTCAGATAATTTACTTAGACATTATAGCACAAAGGAGGAATATCTCGGCTCAAATCACCTCATTCAGATGACAAACCTCGTTACGGCCGTTATTTTCGTCTAAATTAAAATCATAAAAAGGATTCGTTTTGGATACATTCAAAAACCTTGAAATTGACCCCCAAATCACTCAGATTCTTGGAGACTTTAATCTTCCAGACGAGCTAGGATTTGGAACCGTTATGTCTCCCATTATGATTGAAATGGATTATGCTGATGGGAAATGGGGACAGATGAAGCTCATCCCCTATCGTCAACTCACTCTCGATCCCACGGCCAAAGTCCTTCATTATGGACAAGAAATCTTCGAAGGTATGAAAGCCTATCGTGCAAATGGAAATGGACCTTTCCTCTTTAGACCTCTCGAAAATATCAAGCGCTTCAACCTTTCAGCAAAAAGAATGGCCATGCCTGAAGTTGACGAAGAATTAGCTCTCGAAGGTCTAAGGGCCATGGTCTCATTTTCTAAAGACCTTATCCCAATTCAAAGTGAAGCTAGCCTTTATATTCGTCCCTTCATGATTGCGACAGATATTCATCTCGGAATGAAGCCAAGTGAAACCTTTAAATTCATGATCGTAGCTTCACCTTCTCAAGCCTATTTCAAGAGTGACTCTGTAAAAGTTTGGATTGAAACTGACAATATTAGAGCAGCAGAAGGTGGTATTGGCGCCGCTAAGACAGGCGGAAATTATGCAGCTAGTTTATTGGCGATGATTGCGGCCAAAGAGAAAGGCTATGACCAAGTTCTATGGCTAGATGCTAAGAACAAAGTGAATATTGAAGAAATGAGTGGGATGAACTTCTTTGCTGTTTATGAAAATAATGTAATTAAGACTCCCAAATTGACTCAAACGATTCTTCACGGTGTAACAAGAAAGTCAGTAATTGAACTCGCTAAGCATAAGGGCTATCAAGTTGAAGAAACCTCAATAAGCTATCTTGAGTTATTGAAAGATATTCAATCGGGAAAATGCACCGAATGTTTTGCGTGTGGAACGGCCGTTATAATCACGCCTATCAAATCTCTAGCGAGTGAATCCACAACTGCTCAGTTGGCCAATGATTACGGAAATATTACCAAAGAGCTACGACAAGAATTACTTGATCTTCAAGAAGGTCGATCGGAAGATCCCTTTGGATGGAGACTGAGCGTATAAAAAAAGGCCGAAATTAATTCGGCCTTTCTTTTGATTAATTTTTTTATTTCTTAGTGTCCGCCTAGACTAGGAAAGAGCTGAAGACAAATTAGGGCGACAATTGTTGGCCCAATGGCTCCTGCTAGAATCCCTAGAGGTGAAATCCCTTTTTCTCCAAAAGTTCCCTTTAGAATACCAAATCCTGCTGGGTTTGGAGCATTGGCAATAACCGTTAAACCCCCACCAGCAACAGCACCGGCCACAAGATTATATTTAGCCGAATCAGTTAACTCTACAAGTGAACCTAAGTAAGTTAAAGCTGCATTGTCTGTAATGGCCGTTAGTCCAGTTGCTCCAAAGAATAGAGGAAGATCTGGCATTGTCGTCAGGATCGGCTGAAGCCACCAAGCCTGTACTCCTCCAAGAGTAACAAGTCCACCTAAGAAGAAACCTACGAGAAGAGATTCTTTAAGTTTTATTTGATCTTGATATTCATTGGTTACCGTAGTGAAACCAAGAAAGAAGAGAAATAAGGCCATAAAGAAAACCATATGATGGGCCGTATAAACAACAAGAGCTAAGAAGATAATATGAATGAATGTCATCCACCATGTAGGAACCATGAAATTATCATGCTTTTGCTTGATTTCAAGTTTACCTGAAAGTTCTTTTTTAAACATAAAAGCAACAATAAGAGTTGAAATGATAATAGCAATAACTGACTTATAACCGAAATTTGTCAGCATATGCATTAATCCCCAATGCCATTTACCAGCAACCATAAGAACTGGTGGAGCCGCAAAGTGAGAGAGTGTTCCCCCGATGGAAACATTCACAAAAAGAAGTCCAATCGTTGCATACTTAAATTTAGTACTCATTTCTCCAGAATAAAAATAATCTAAAAGAATAAGAGCTGTAACCGTCATCGCAGCCGGTTCAGTAATAAAGGAGCCTAAAATAGGACCAAAAATTAGAGCTGCTACATAGAAGGCCATCTTTCCAGGAAGAGGAATAATCTTAGCAACCAAGGTGATAAGCTTTTCAGCAAGCATAATGATAGGTCGCGTCCCGGCCATACACATGATAACGAAAACAAAAGCTGGTTCAGTAAAGTTTAGAGACTCTAGATAATGAAGAGCTCCTCCCACAACATGATGAGAATCATCGTATTGAGCAAAGCCTTCAACACAGGTTCTAAAGCCGATAAAAATAGCGGCCCAAATTCCAAAAACCGCTTCAACTTCTCCAAGGAAGTGAAATAGGTTTTCCCCCATAGAGCCTTCTGGGTAGTGATGGGCCAAACTTTGAAATTTAGAAACAAGAAAGGTGTGGGCAATGGCCAAAGCAAATAATATGGTCCCCACCAATTCTATAGTAGATGGATTCATGCGTTCTCCTCTTCCATAAGATAAACGTTAAATTGAATAATAGTTAAATAATATCAGCAAGATAGATTTCACACAAAATAAATTGTCAAAAAGCCGAATTCGCCTAGTTAATTTCTATTATCTGACATAAGTGCCTAATTTTACTTAAAAAAGATTCTTTTTATTCGAATTTGAGCTCATTTTAAGCAAAGTACATATTGACCCTACTTACATAGTAGTGCTATGTATATGGTTATGGAAAACTACTTTAATAAATGGATTGGACAAATACGAAGAGGTTACCTCGAGCTCTGTATATTTGCTTTGATTATCAGACTGGAAAAAACCTATGGGTTTGAGATTATCTCGACTGCCGAAACCCTGGGGCTCTCCATAAAAGAGGGAACCCTCTACCCTATTCTCAATCGCATGACTAAAGAAGGTCACTTAAGTGCGAATTGGGATATTCAAAATGTCCAAGGCCACCCCAGAAAGTTCTACTCCATAACTCCCCAAGGAAGGGAACTTTTTGGGCGTATGAAAGCCGAATTTGAAGATATGAATGAAACCTTTCATAAAGCATGCACCATCGAAAAAATACTAACTCAGCCAAGTAAAGAAGAAGAACAAACGGAGAAACCATCATGAAAACTCAGAACCTTATTGAAAGATATATGTCTCAACTCGACCAATATCTTGCTCACATTCCTGCGACAGAAAAAGCGGAAATCATTCTGGAACTCAATGCTCATATTCAAGATAGCTTACAAAATGGAAATAAAGATGTTGAGGAAGTTTTAAATAACTTAGGAACTCCTGAAGAGGCGGCAAGAAGATATTTAGAAGAAAGAGGCCTAAGTCTAAGTATGCCCAAACTTTCTGGCCAAAAGAGTGAAACCGGTAAATGGCTAACCATCGCTTTTCTGGGCTCATTTGGACTCTCAATAGCCTTTGCTATTTTTATTATGACTTTCTTCTCCCCCTTAGTAGAAGTACAAGAGGAAGAGGGAAAAGTTCGTATCCTAGGTGGTCTGATTAATGTTCAAGAGGACATGACTTCCAAAAATAAAGGAAAGAAGCACAAAGATAAAAAAATTAAAGCTCACCTCAAATTCTCGGGAACAGATCAAGGTAAAGAAAAGCACGTTGAAATAAATGTTGATGGTGATAAAGAAAGTCCAAATATTGAAATCAAAGTTGATGGAGATCAACTTAAAGAAGATCAAATCAAATTGATAGAAAATCTAAAAAATCTAGAAGGTGAAATTGAAGGTTTGAGCGATCTAGAAAAACTTGAAAAACTCTCAGAGCTTGAAGGTCTAAAGAATCTTAAAGAGCTCAAAAGTTTAAAAGAATTAAAAAATCTGAAAATTTTTGAAGAACTTAGGGAATTGAAAGAACTCAAAGTAGAAAAAGAATCCCCTACAGAAGAAGCGCAAGCGGAATAAAAAAAGACACACAATAAAAAAAGGCCAGTACATACTGGCCTTACTTTTTGGCATTATGATTTCAAAAAATTAACCATCAAAACCAATTGAACCAACAGGACAAGCTTCTAACTGTTCCATGCAAAGCTCTTTATCCTCTTCTGACTCTGGCTGTTTTTTTACAAAAGCATTTCCATCTTCATCTTCTTCGAAGAAATCAGGTGCGCCTGTGTAACATACGTTACATGCAATGCATCCTTCTCCATTGTCATCATCAGGATCAGTACAATACCAACTCCCTGCAACATTTTGGGGGTGTTTCATATTAGGATTTGCCACGTGGCCTCCTTCGTCATCTATGGTTACTAGCTCATATCAACAAAATAGTGATTTATCGGGTGGATATTACCCATTTTTTTGCAACTAATCCATTAATTATATTACGACATGAATCAATTCTTAAATTTTTACCCATTCCTATTAGGTTTAGCTTCAATAAGACCGGATAGTTTATTGCCTATGAGAGATGATTTTGAGAAAATGCCCTTTTAATGACTTAGGCCACAAAAGATGGAATATCCGAGCTTCCCTAATCTTAGGTATCGATATGCCTATTTACTGATTAAAGAGAGCTCTTCTTTTCATCCCATGGCCCTAAAAATAAGAATTAGACCGTAAATATAACTTTTGGAGACTAAAAGTGCCGAATACAAATTCTGATTATTTAAGCAAGGCCAAAAACTGGGCAGAGAATACTGCTTTCGATAAGAACTCACGCCAGGAGATTATTGATCTTCTTGAAAAGAACGACGAAAAAGAAATCGAAGAGCGTTTTTATAAAGATCTTGAGTTTGGTACCGGAGGCATGAGAGCTGTTCTAGGCCAAGGAACAAATCGCCTTAATAAGTATAATATTCGTAAAGCTGCCCATGCCGTTTCCTTAGCCGTTCTTGAATCAAAGCCTAGCGAGCCTAAAGCTGCCATTAGCTATGATTCTCGCCACTTCTCCTTTGAATTCGCAAAAGAAGCTGCAAGTGTCTTTGCTGCAAACGGTATCAAGGCCCTTATTTATAAGAGGCTCAATCCTGTGGCCCTTGTCTCCTTTGCTATTCGCCACCACAATTGTAGCGCTGGAGTTATGGTCACAGCTAGCCATAATCCTCCTGAATATAATGGATTCAAAGTTTTTTGGGCCGATGGTGCTCAGGTCACACCTCCAAATGATCAAAATATTATCTCTAATTTCAATGGCATTTCAGACTACGGAACGATCCCCTATCTTGAATTTGATAAAGGGATTGAGAATGGTCTTATTGAGTGGATTGGAGAAGAAACCGAGAATGCTTATTACAATACTATTCTTGAAAACTCTCTTGGTAGAGATCTTTGTAAGAAAGATGGGGATCACTTAAAGATTGTCTATACAGCTCTTCATGGAACGGGGCTCTATCCTTGTACTCGTGCTTTAAATGACTTGGGTTTAACAAATCTACTGACCGTTAAGGATCAAGATCAGCCTGATGGAAGTTTTCCTACAGTGAGCTCTCCCAATCCTGAAAATGCAGAAGCTTTGGCCATGGCAGTAGAACTCATGAATAAAGAAAAAGCTGACTTGGCCTTGGGAACAGATCCTGATACAGACCGTGTAGGTGTTGCTTTCAATCATGAAGGGGAAACGATTTATCTCAATGGAAATCAAATCGGTCTACTCATGCTTCACTATATTCTTACCCAACATAAGAAAAAGGGTTCAATGCCTAAGAATCCTTATTATGTAAAAACAATTGTAACAACAGATCTTCAGGCCAAAGTTGCACAAAGCTTTGGGGTTGATGTGGAAAATACACTGACTGGATTTAAGTGGATCTGTGGAAAGATGAAGCAAATCGAAGAGACACAGCCAGAGAGAAATTTTGTCTTCGCTACTGAAGAATCTTTCGGCTATCTCAACCACAATAAAGTTAGAGATAAAGATGGTGTGGCTTCTATCGCTCTTCTTTGTGAAATCGCTCTCTATAATAAAGTACAAGGAAAGAACTTAGCACAAGCTCTTGACGATATTTATGAAGAATATGGTTTCGCCAATGAGACCCTCGTAAGTTTGAATTACTATGGGAAAGAAGGGGCAGACAAAATCAATCGCATTATGGAAAACTTCCGCCAATTCAGTGAGAAATCAATCTGTTCACAAGAAATTGAATCCCTGACAGATTATAAGAACTCAACGAATAAGAGTTTTATCAACGAAGAAATCAAGCCTATCGATTTTATTAAAAGTAATGTACTTGGCTTTAACTTCAAGAATGGAAACAAACTCTTTCTTAGACCTTCAGGTACAGAGCCTAAAATAAAATTCTATATTATGATTCAAGAGGCAGAAGGTTCGTTAGAAGAGAAAAAGAAGAAAGCACACGAACTTGCTTCCCAAATCGTCAGTTTTGTAAAAGAAGAGTCTGAGCAAGCATAAGTAGGTAAATATGAAATCAAAGAGTACAGAGCTGGCCGTTGTTTTAGTAAGTGGTGGTATGGATTCACTTGTCAGTGCAGCGATTGCAAATGAAGCTCACGAATCCTTGGCCTTTCTTCATTTAAACTATGGTCAAAATACTGAGGATAAAGAATTTGAATGCTTTCAAAAAATAGCTGAATTCTACAACGTCCCTGAGTCTCTACAGAAAGTTATTGATATAACCTTTCTTAAACAGATTGGTGGAAGTTCTCTAACGGATGATCAGATTGAAGTGAAGAAGTATCATGGAGATTCAGAAGAGATACCCGATAGCTATGTTCCCTTTAGAAATACCCATATTATATCCATGGCGGTTAGCTGGGCAGAAGTCATAGGTGCTAAGAAGATTTATATTGGTGCAGTGGAAGAAGATAGCTCTGGCTATCCTGATTGTCGCCCCTCTTATTATCAAGCGATGAATGCTCTAATCAAGCAAGGAACAAAAGATGGTGATATTGAGGTCATTACTCCTGTCATTGACTTGAGCAAAGATCAAATCGTGAAAAAGGCCGTCGAACTCAAAGCTCCAATAGCTGCCAGTTGGTCTTGTTATGAAAAAGAAGATAAGGCCTGTGGTGTTTGTGATTCATGTGCTTTAAGACTAAGAGGATTTGAAAAAGCGGGACTTGAAGACCCAATCGAATATCATCAGAGACCTAAATATACCTAAAGCTCTAACTTCTTTCTTGTCTGGGCAATAGCAAACTCGGTCGAGCTAACCAATTCAAGATCACCCTTTATAATTCTTTCTTCATAGGCCCTCATAAAAAAGTCGAGGGCCTCTTTATAAAAGCCTTGATCATATTTTAATTTCCCATAATGCTGGAAGACAAAGTCATGATACTTCTTAATCCTAGAGTCAGTAGTCGTACCAATTGCCTTAAGGGAATCACTGTAAATTCGTTCAGCTTTAGTAAAACTCTCTCGATATTGATAAACGATGGCCAATCTTAATTTCATTGCAAAGATTTGATCTTCTCTTTTAAAGTCTTTTAAAAGCTCAATCGCCTGAATTAAAGATTGCTCTGCAAGATCGAGATCACCAATAATTCTAGCGAAACCTGATATTTGAGACAGAAGAATCGTCTGTTGAACTTTATCTTCTTCAGGAATTTCTATTAATTGATCCTGTAGCCACTCAAGTCCCCTCTTCATGGCCACAGCATCATCGGGAACTTCTCTCAAGTCCTCTCCATAGCTGTAGTTCATATTAAAGGGAAAATCTTTTATAATGCCCATGCTTTACCTTTCTACTCGATAAGAAAGTTCTTATATTGTCCAACTCCATAAAGAGCAGAGTTGCCACTCTTAAAGAGAAGTTTAAACATTTCACTATTATCTGAAAATTTATCTAAACCTACTTTAGAATAGTACCTTCTCTCTAAGCCCCCAACAACTATGAAATGGATATTCTTGCGATCTAAGAAGTCTACAGTGGCAATAGGGTCGCTCCCACTGAAGATAAAGTCGATATCTCGTTTCCTTTGTTGAATCTTATGCCAAGGGGCTCCTCTAAGATAGACATGTCCATCCCAGCCAAGATAGGTTGGCAGTCCTGTATGCATAGATACACGTGCTGCTCTTGTATCAAATGATTTAGAATAGCGCTCAACGACAGTGGGAGTTCCTCTTATATTCTCATTTATCCATCCAATCATTTTATATTCATTTTCATCGTATTGATTCAAATAAGCACCACCTCTTAGCCCTTTGCTGACCTTTGAGAAATAGTGCTTATTAATAATTCCTTTAAAGTTAAAATAACTCCCCACTAAAACGAGATTAACGATAAAGATACTCGAAAGCGCAAATCCAACAAGATTCTTTCGCGTAATATAGAATTTAAAAAATCGAAAAGAAATAACTGTAGCTATTCCCCCCCAAATATAAATATTGGTAAAACTCTTGAATATCGTATTTATACGATCACTAAAGAAAAAGAATTCTGCAATAAAAGCGAGTATGAAACTGGTCAAAGCAAATCGAAAGCCTATTGAACGAAAGAGCACATTCCATCTCACACCTTTTCGATGTAAAAATAAGACAGGGGCAACCATGAAGAGGATAATCAACCACCAATGCCCGTGAAATAAGAAATGAGACTTCCAAGTATTAAGAGCTCCTTGATAGTAGCCCCATTTCATCTCCTTTCCTGACTGTAGGGTAAGTAACATGGGAAGAAAGAAGAGAAGAGAAAGGGCATGGGAGACAAAGTGAAGAAATGCCGCCTTTAAATCAAAATGCAGCCTTTTCCAAGACAATAGAAAGTAGCAACAACTAAAGAGTGCATAGATGATAAAGTCCCACCCATTAATACCTAATAAAACTCCGAAACATAGCGAAAGGGTAATAACCCCAGATAGTGTTGAACTTGATATTTTTTTATTCCACAAGTGTTCCACACAATAGATCATGACAAGTAAGTAGAGCATTGAATACGCATAGCTCATGACATGCGGGTGAAGATCTGCAAAGAGAAAAGACCAGCTTGGAAACTCAGCAAAACCATCACCCCTAAAGACTCGTGCAGAAGACCAAAAGGAATAAAAATCTATTTTCTTTTTATCAATAACAATAGAAACAAACGACTTTAGGTTTCCGGCATAAAGGATAAGGAGTACGCCCCAAAATGAAGTCCAGGCCCTCTTGGTAAGATAAACGAGTAATCCAAATAAACTAATCGCAAAGAGTGCAGCAGAGGTAACTACGGAAAGAGCATATCCCAACTCTCCCCCTACTCCAGTCATCTTCGCCATTCCCGCATAGAAATAATAGCCCAGATAATAGTAATGCATTTCATTACCAGCAAACCATGGGTCCTGAAGAGGAAGACTTGTATTTCTAATATTAAAATTGAGAAGAGTGTAATCCATTGGTTTTTCTCCCCAATAGATATCAGGATGCTGAGACTGGATAACTAAGAAAGAAGAGAAAACTAAGAGGTACAAAAATTCTGCTTTAAAAATAAATTTCTTCTTCTCATAAATGAGAGCAAAGAGATCCTCGTCTTTATGAGGAATAATATGAGAAAGAATCATCAGTAAAAGTAAAGAGAAAGACAGCGACGGTGCACTAAATTCCATTAGGCCTAATGATGTAAAAATCCAATTTATATAGAAGAGGAGAATAATCGAAAAAAGTTTGGAAAGGGAGTAGCCTTTATCAGGAAGCTTAGGGAAGATTGTGGCAACCGTTGGGAATAATAAAATACCAATCATAGAGTATTGGTAAAACCACATGATAAGAGAGATTAATTCAATTTTAGAAGCATGAAAAAAGAAAGGATTAAGAATCGTTAATACTATACAAGGTAGACTAAGAAGTAGTAAAAACTTCCCTTTCATCTTAGAAGCGAACCTTTTCTCTATTTTCAAATAAGTCCATTAATCTAGTCATATCATTTCTTTTAAGAAGGTCTACGATTTCAGCTTCCATATCAAAGAGGATTTGAGGTCCTTGATAGATAAAAGACGTGTAAATCTGGGCTACCTTACCGCCCATTTTCCAAAAAGAAAAAAGGTCTTCAGAATTAGAGATTCCTCCTATGCCTATCATTTCAAGAGATGAACCACTACCTATAACCTCCAAGACATGTTTTCTCATCTTAGTCGCTCTTTCCTTAAGAAGCTTACCCGATATTCCTCCTTGCCCTTTTTCAGGCATGATCGTTGTATTGGTGGCCAATATACCGGCAAGATTGAAGTCATGGGCCAATTGTACAATTCCAGGAATATCTTCAAACGAGAGATCTGGGGCAATTTTCAAATATAGAGGTGGAGCCTCTTCATTTCTAAGCGGACTCAAAGCAGAGAAGATTTCTCTTAGGGCCTCAATATTCTGGAGGTCTCTTAGACCTGGAGTATTCGGAGAACTCACATTGATGACAATATAATTAGCAGTTTCTTTAAATTTTTTAAAAAGTATTTGATAGTCTTCACACGCTTTATCGGCTGGTGTAATTTTATTCTTTCCTAAATTAACTCCAACAACCTTTCCGTTTCGTTTGGCCTTGACTACATTTTCATATATTTCATTCATTCCCTGATTATTAAAGCCCATTCTATTGAGAAGACTTTCTTCCTCTATTAAACGAAACATTCTTGGCTTAGGGTTTCCGATTTGAGCTTTTGGGGTCACCGTTCCCACTTCAACCGCTCCAAAGGGAATTCGAGTAAAGAAATCGATCGCCTCAGCATTCTTATCAAGTCCGGCCGCTAATCCAACAGGAAAGGTCCAAAAGTTCCCGTCATTGAGGGTCAGGGAAAGATCATACTTTTCCAAATCGAAATCACTAATTCTACGCATTGATTTAAAGAGCTTAGATGATTGTTTAGGAAACTTAGAAAGTAAGGATAGACTTTGATTATGGGCCAGTTCAGGATCTAATCGAAAAGCAATATTCTTAAAAAGATTATAATAATTCAAAGGATGTCCGATTCTTAAATGTTTGAACTAGTATAGTTGAACAAAGTCACCTTCGACAACTGATCCTCCAGAGTGAAGAATAGCGATAGCACCATCGGGACCAAAGTAATCGATGACTTCAACTGTTCCCTTCACTTCTCCCTTAGATACACCTATCAAAGCACCCGTTTCAGGATCGTAAATTTCTTGTCCCTCTGTAACCACTTTTAGAATATCAGAAATCTGAATACCAGATGCTCGACCAGCATTAATATAGATCTTATTTCCAATGATTCTCGCTACGCGTCCCACCCAATCCAGTTTAGTAGAGACTTCAAGAATTCGCGGAATAGACTTTCTTACTGCTACTCTAACTGCGTATCGAAGGAGCTCTCTTCTATAAGTGAGCTTACTTTCCCTATCACCATTAAAGAAACGAAAAGAGGAATCGTCAGCGAAACCTCTTATCTCATCTGTATAAATCTCTTTATTACTATTTACATCAAAGAGCCTAATTTCCACCTTACTTTCTGTGTAAGACTTTGTTTCTCTTACCAAGCCTATTTCATCGGTCTTTTCTCGAATACGTGCATCTTTGATTCTTCCAAAAATAACAAAATTTAAGCCAGAGATTTTCGCCTTTCTTGCCAGTTGAACTAGTTTTACTCCACCACCTGCATAGATCTCTTTTGATGATCCAAATATCTTCTTGGCCATTGGATCGATAATATACTCTCCAGTTCGAGATAGCTCTTTTCTAAGTTCTTCTGTGGCAGTTATTCCCAGGTCATCTCCCCCATAGGGAGATTCATTAAAGAAAGTCAAAAGAGCGACTTTCTTCTTAACTCCGTTAAAGTATTTTCTCTCAGTTGCTCTTGGCCTTTGACCTGATGACTGTCTATCGATCACAGGACCAGCACAGGCCATAAGAAAGGAAAGGATGACTAGAAATAGAGCACGCATAAACTTCATCTTAAACATCAAGGTTCTCCAACCGTTCTACGATCTTCTTCCCTTTTGCTGCTTACCTACTTGTGAAGTTGCTCCCTCATCGCGAGCTTCTTGCTTGGCATTTCTTTTTACAATCACCTGAAAGGGATTGTCTGCACTAGGAAAAAAGACCTTACTCTCCTGGTCGATCATCATCCCTGATAAAGACTTAAGCATCGTTACCATATCTTGATCATCTCCAGAGTATTCCAACTCTATTTTAGCATTATTTGGGCTAAAACTCTTGATCATAGGACTAAATTGCTTGGTCACACCTTTATTACTCAAAAATTTTGTCAGACTAACGAGGTCGGCCATATTCTCATATTCGGAAACTTCTAGAGTTACGCGCTTAAGATGTGTTTTGGCCCCATCAATAGAACGCTCAAATGATTTAAAAGAAGACATGGGGATTTGATAAACTGCATTCGCAAGACCATTACTTAAATTCTTAGGATCTTCATAACTATAGTCTTTTTCCATTTCATCAAAGTCAGTGAAATAGACAATTTTCTGAGAGCTGAGATCTTGTAAGAAGAGATCACCAGAAATTTCAAAACTTCTTCTTTTGGCATCCTCGTTCTCTCTTATTTTCTTTATTTTAAAATTTAATTTAAGCCATAGAGAAGACGCGTAATCATTACTTAAAGGTGTATCTTCATTTACAGCGACTTCTCCATCAGCAGAAGCCACCTCATTTTCTTCTTGAACCTGTTTTACCGCTTCCAGATTAAGTCCAGAGAATTTCTTTATTTCGTTTGCCTCAGCGCTATCTACAAAGACAACTCTATCCACTTTTCCTTGCAGGGATGCTGCAATTTTGTCTTTCCAATTATTTTTAAGAACATCAGTAAAATCACTTTCAACTTCAATCCCAATTTCTGACCATGAAGTATCCACAAGATTAAAATCTCCAGAAACATATAAAGAAGAATAGTGCTTATCGGTTTGCTCACTGGTGAAAGAAAGGTAAATCTTGTGCAATTCTTTACGATTAACCTTTGCCTTGATTCTTATATAACGGCTATTGGGAACTTGAGGTGAACGAGACATTTTATTAATGGAGTGTTGCATAAGGGCCCTGCTGATTCTTCCATATCTGGCCTTGAGCCTTAATCTCTCGTGTCGAAGAGCTTTCTGGTAGTCACTATTATTGGCCGCCGTTTCTTCCGTAACCCCATGCTTAGTCATCAAACCTGATTTTACTTTATCAAAGTAAGCTTGAAACTTCTCTTCATAGTTACGCCAAAACTTATCACTATCGAGTCCCATCTCTTTCATTTCTTTTGTAAATACATCGCGAATAGCGTTGGCCAAAAGCTGTTTCTTAATAAAACTTAGAGAGTCATCATCTCGAGAATAGAATCGCCCATCACCAGTAACCGTACTTACTTGGGCCATAAGAGAAAGATTAAAGAGTAAGCAAATAAGAGCTAGTGTATGTTTCGTGATTCCTTTCACGTTTTCCTCGCTTTAAATAATATATTTTAATGTGTTTTCTGTTCTACTTCTTCCAAGCGGCCATCTACTACAAACTGGACAGAGTTTGCATTGAAGACTTCATTTATTTTAGCGGCCATTTGCGGAGTTGGGTTAACTAAATACTCATCCCCTAAGGGCATTCTAGCACGTCCGTCTCTCCCTTCAAAAATTAAGTGAGCAGGAACAGAGCCGCGATAACTCAGAAGTACCTGTTTAAATTTCTCAAGTTTATGAGAAGGAAGATCGTCCATATTGAGATTAATCCTTACTCCACTCACCCGTTCTTCCGCTTCATCTTTTAATTTCTGGAATTTCGTAGGAAAGAATTTTCTCGGATCTTCAGAGAGATTCACATGACCACTAATGATCAAAGGCTCATCACTTGATATGAGTTCTTCAAATTCTGCGAAAACTTTAGGAAAGACAATACACTCAATCTTTCCGGATAAGTCTTCGAGGTTAGCAAAACACATTCTATCCCCTTTCTTAGTAAGAATAGGACGCATTCCATTGATCATACCTGAAAGGGTCATCTCCCTTTTACCTTCCCCCATCATGTCGTTGACTTGATTGATTTCCATGGAAGAAAGTTGATTCATAATATCTCTGAATCGATCCAAGGGATGACCAGAAACAAAGATTCCCATAAGAGATTGTTCAAAGCCTAGCTTTTCACGATCGTCATATTCAGCAACTTCTTGAATATCAAGTCTAGCTTTAGTGGTTTCATCATCTGTCTCTTCAACATCAAAAAGTGAAACTTGTCCGAGAAGCTTTTCTTCCTGTTTTTTTGAAGCATAAGCAACGATGAGTTCTAGGTTTTCATAGAGGGTCTTTCGATTCATTTTTTCACATGAGTCAAAAGCTCCAACTTTAATAAGGGATTCAATCATCCTCTTGTTAACTAACTTAAGATCCACTCGTTCACAAAAATCTATAAAGCCCGTAAATGCGCCGTTTTCTTCTCTTTCACGTACAAGAGAATTCACAGCATTTTCACCCACGTTCTTTACCGCACCCATACCAAAGCGAATATTTCCTTCAACAACATTAAATAGCCATAGAGATTCATTCACATCTGGCGGCAGAACTTCAATGTCATAATTCTTAGCATCGTTGATATAGATGGTGACTTTATCCGTATTCGATAATTCAGTAGAAAGAAGAGCTGCAAAGAAAGCTGCCGGATAGTAGTACTTCAAAAATGCCGTTTGATAAGCAATGAAGGCATAGGCAACAGCGTGTGACTTATTGAATCCGTACTCAGCAAAGTTCGCCATCAGCTGATAGAGATCTCCAGCTATTTTTTCATCATAACCTCTTTCGCGAGCTCCTTTTAAAAAGATCTCACGGTGCTCTTCAATAAGGCTAATCTTCTTCTTCCCCATCGCCTTACGTAAAATATCGGCTTGTCCCAAAGAATAGCCCGCTAACTCTTGAGCAATCTTCATAACCTGTTCCTGATACACAATAATTCCATAGGTATCTTTAAGAACCGGCTCGAGAATAGGGAAAGGGAAGGTCATATCTTTACGACCATGCTTAATATCGATAAAGTCATCCACCATCCCCGAGTTAAGAGGACCTGGTCGATAGAGAGCGTTTACAGCAGTAATATCTTCAATATTATCAGGACTCAAGCGCTTACAGAGGTCAATCATTCCCGAAGATTCAAGCTGGAAAACTCCAATAGTCTCCCCTCTTGAAACAAAGTCATAAACATTCTTGTCTTCCATATCGATACCTTCGATATCAAAGTCAGGAACATGATCTCTTTGAATAAATTTAACGGCCTGATCAATAACGGTAAGAGTCTTTAATCCTAAGAAGTCAAACTTTACAAGGCCAATGAGTTCTCCAAAGTCCTTATCAAACTGGATAACCTTCTCGCCTTTCGCCCCTTTAAAAAGAGGACAATATTCCACAAGCGGTTCATTGGTAATCACAACACCAGCGGCGTGGATACCCGCATGACGATAGAGACCTTCAAGACGCTTAGAAATTGAAAAGATTTGACGAATTTTCTTATCGGACTCAATCAGCTCGGTAAGCTTAGGCTCCATTTCAAGCGCTTTATCTAGAGTAATTCCAATTTCATCTGGAATTAGCTTAGAGAGCATATTCGCCTCAGCAAAACTGAGACCAAAGACTCGAGACACATCTTTTACCACGGCCTTAGCTTGAAGCTTTCCGAAGGTAATAATCTGGCCCACTTTATCTTGCCCATATTTGTGAGTCACATATTCGATAACTCTTGGACGACCGTACTGACAAAAGTCCACATCAAAGTCGGGCATTGAAATACGTTCTGGATTGATAAAACGCTCAAAGAGAAGATCGTAAGGAAGTGGATTAATATTGGTAATCTCCATGGCATAGGCCACGATAGAACCTGCTCCAGAACCACGACCTGGGCCAACCGGTACACCATTTTCTTTAGACCATTTAATAAAGTCAGAAACGATGAGAAAGTAACCACAAAAGCCCATTTGCTTAATCATCCCAATTTCGTAATCGAGACGTTCATAGTACTTAGGTTTGAGTTCAGTTTCCCAGTTAGGCTCTTGAATAATTTTTGTGAAGTGAGGACCAGCAAAACGGTTTTCTAATCCCTCTCGCGACATCCTTTCAAAGAATTCAGCATCTGTTTCTCCAGTATCAATGGGAAAATCAGGAAGATGATAAATCTGATTCCCTTCTTCATCTGTCCAAGAAAGTTCAACATTACATTTGTCCGCGATAACGAGAGTATTGTCACATGCTTCTGGAATATAAGAGAAGGCTTCGCGCATTTCTGCTGGAGATTTGTAATAGAATTCTTGAGAAGTCATACGCATACGATTTTCATCAGCGTATGTCTTTCCCGTTTGAACACAGAGGAGTACTTCTTGTGCTTGCGCATCTTCAGGGGTCATATAATGGCAATCATTTGTCGCTACTAATTGCATTCCATTTTCTTTTGCGTAAGCAATTACTTTTTCATTAACGATTCTTTGCTCGGGAATACCATTTTCTTGAATCTCAAGATAGAAGTCATCACCAAAAATTTCATGAAGCTTTGTTATCGCCCTATTGGCCCTCTCGTCTTGACCGGTAAAAAAGTTATAACCAACCTCGCCTTTAAGACATGCTGTTGTACAGACAAGACCTTCACTATATTCACGCAGAAGTTCAAGATCCGTTCTCGGTTTATAATAGAAGCCTTCTAAGTAAGCCTGACTTAGCAACTTACACAAGTTCTTATAACCAGTATTATTCTTTGCCAGTAAAATAAGATGGTGGATTTGCCTACTCGACTCTTCTGCATCTTGAGAACTAACTGACTTTGCTCGTTTTGCTGCTTTTCGATCAAAGCGGCTTCCTGGTGTGAAGTAAACTTCAGAGCCAAGAATGGGTTTGATTCCTGCTTTCTTACAACGAGTATAGAAATCGATCGCACCAAACATATTTCCATGGTCTGTTTGCGCAATCGCAGGCACACCCAGTTCCTCAGCTTTAGGTATCAGATCTTTTAGGCGAATCGCTCCATCGAGGAGTGAATATTGAGTATGTAAATGAAGATGCACGAAACTATCAGGATGGGTTTCCACCAATCCTTTCTTATCTGAATGTTCAGTAGCTGCTGAGTCTGTACCGGCTTCTGTACTCATGGATCGTCCCTATTAAATGCTGAGAATTTGAATAAATTCTCTGGTTGTGTGTGTGTTCCTTTATTTAATCAAATTTAAGGCCATTTGCCTACCTCTTGACTAGTCGCAAAAACGCAAAAAGGCCCGTCAAAATCGCAATCTTGACGGGCCTTCCCTTATTTATGAATAAAATTTAATTAATTTAATTCAACACAGTAAAAACGACCAGAACTCACTTGGCTACACTGGTTAAAGGCTTGAGAACAAGCTGCATTTCGAGCTGCATCATACGTTCTTCCCATACCTGTGGCATTAAAGCGATTTCCTGTAGGACGACTTCCTGAATTGGAGTTGAAATATTGCTCAACCGTACAATGGGCCGTTACAGAACGAGGAGGACGTGGAGTTGGTCTTGTAGCAGTGTTAACACAAGTCGCTTCTCTTCCCACTTGTCCTCGGCTTCTCTTAATTCTTAATACACGATCACATTGAATTTCTGCTTGCTCACAAGCATTAAATCCAGTTGCCGTAAATCTCTCAGGCTCATATCCAAAACGAGTTTCAATTCTGTATTCACAAGATCTTGGTCTTGGTGGAGGATTAGGAACTGGAGCGGGCGTCGTTGTGAAAACACATCTAAAATTGTAGGGATCCGGACGAAGAGATCTTCTATACTCACACTCATCTTGGGCCTCAAAACAACCATACTCTGTAATTCTCTCAACAAATGACCATTGAGAATCAAAGAAGCCTTTTCTTTGAAGATCATAAGAACATTGTGACGGATAAACTGGGGCTGGCCTAGTGAATACTGGACGATTTCTTCTTTGAGCATATGCGGAGGTAATCGTTAAACCTACTGCAAGTAATACTAAGAGCTTTTTCATTGCCTTTTCTCCTATTTAAATATCTAAAGAACTTTAACCAATTTATATTTCTAAGTTATCTTGACGGTCTTTTTAGCAAATCTTCGTATAAATAACCCTCATTTTGAATAAAATACACAGGAGGTGCCCAATGGCCCCATTTTCTGTGTGCAGTCTTTAGACGATTACTTAAAGTCAGTGAAAAAGCTACACACATCATTGAGACAGATGCCATATAAATGTAATCTTAGGTAGTTATGCGCTTAATTAAGGATGCCAAAAGGCTCACTCCATTCTTAATTCTCTCCCTCTATCTTCTATTAGGACAGAGCGCATTACTCGCTCAACAGATTTCAGAAAAATTTAAATATGAAGACCGCACTTTCACCGAAAGCACGCTTCTCTATTTATCTGAAATTTCCGTAAACGAACCTTGGGAAGATTCACCTAAGCTTCAATTTCTTTTAGAAAGCGAACCACCAAAAGAGTGGTTAGAAAAAAGAATCAGCTATCTCATCCCAGGGCAAAAAACATTTGAAACAAGTCAGATGCTGCCTTTAATGAGTAACTTGGGAGCGAAGCTTTATAGTGATTCTAAACAAAGAAAGGAAACTCCCCTCTATTCTCTAGAGGATCATTTCTTATCTCTCGAAGATAATAAGCTTGTTATTAATTCCCCGAGAGTTGGAATTGTGTCTGTATCTCAACATTACTTTTCTAAAGAGAATAAGATATCCGATACAGGAGACAAAGAAGCCGACTATGTTTCAATGCTCTCCCTTCTCTTTCATGAAGCCAGACACTCAGATGGAAATCATGAGAGCTTAGGCTTTTCTCATACAACCTGTCCTGAGTCCTCTGACTATGTAGGACTAAAAGTTTGTGATGCTTCCTACAATGGTCCCTATGCTATTTCGGCAGAAGTTCTTGATCATTTGATTTCTCAATGCCATTCATGTTCTGACGTTGAAAAAGAAGTTCTTCAACTTATGTACTTTGATTTTCAAGGTAGGATTATTAATGACAATGCCATGACTCTCAAAAAGAAGAATGAAATTAATGATATTCAAAATCAACTCGATTCTTTGTACGAAGAAAAATATTATAAAAACCAAGCTCCTGTACAAAACTTTGTCTCTATCCTTATTCTTAAAAGAAAGATTTCAATTCTAGAGACACGACTTAATCATTTGCAAAATACAGAATTAAAAAATAATACCTACTGGGATCCGACACCCGAATATAGCGATATAAGTATTTAATAAAATCTTTAATTGAGCTAAAATAACGAAATGAAAAGAAATCTCTTTATTGTCGTTTTTATCTTTTTCGCTTCTGTTGTGTTCTACAAATTTGGGCGTAGGTACGAAGTCCCCACCCCTCATGATTCGTCTAATCACAATAAAATCTCAAAGAATACAGAACATCAGCATAAAGAAAAAGCGCCTCCCAAAGCTGAGGCCACCCCTCTAAACAAGCAGACACAAGAAAATCATCCCAAAGAAAATTCAAAGGAAACGAAAGCCAAGATCACACAGAAAACCCCAATCTCTCTAACACCGGTCAACCTCTCCCAATATAAAGGAGAACTGAAAGAGCTAATGGAGATAAAAAATGATGTCTTGGCCGCCATTCCAAAAAAAGAAGATCTCTCTAAACTAAATGAGAAAACGGCTCATGTCGGCCTATCCCCTCAAATGATCAAAGCTGGACAAGAGCTTGGTCGCTTTAAGTCCTACACTCTTCGGTATCCCGATCAATCGGAAGTACAAAAAGAAGCTCAAAGTTTCTATGAACAATGTGCAAGTTATAATGAATACCCCAACTCTATTCGATCCCTTTGCCTCTATAATCGAGTTGTTCTCGCCAAGAATAAAGGTGAAAGTTTTGATACTTCTTCTTATCCAGAACAGATAAAGAAAGTCGTTCATCGCAAAGGAATGTAGTATCTTTTTGCACCCCCGTGTAAGCTCTACAAATTCTATCTATCCCAAACCCATTTATGATATTCCTCTTTTACAGAAAAAAGTTCTTGGAGGAATTTATGATGAAAAAAGCTGCCTTAGTTGGGATCTGTACACTTATAACTGCTACAAGTTTCGCCCAATCAAACCGTGTTGACCGCGACGATGTTCTCAATAGAAGAAGAGAATTTGCAAGAGAACAGAAAATTGAACAAATTAAAGAACTGGCCCTTCAGGTTTCTGTACTGACGGCTTCTCGAATTATCACACTTGATGATGCTGACCTTGATGCCTTGAAAGATGCTCTTCAATCTTCTAAGCGTATTCTAAGAGGTAGAAATATTCCAAATCCAGTCCCTACTCCTCCTCGTCCTGTTGAGAAGTATTTATCCTGTGACGAAGAAACAACTAAGAACTTAGACTTTGCAACAAAGAAAAGAGTGACTGCTCTTATCAATGATATCGCTGATGATGAATTTGAAATGAATTGGCTTCAAGCCGAGAACTTTGCAGCACAGTGAATGCAAAAATATCCTTGTGAAGTTGCAGATACTTATGCAGCCAATGCGAAGGCTTTAAATAGTGCCTCAGACAACTATCTTGGATTAAATTGGGTTCAAGCTGGTAACTATGCAAAAGAAAAAGTGGACCTTCTTTGTGATGCTACGACCTTAGTTCAGTCAGCTAGAGAAATTAACCAATACGCAGATCATGAATTAGGAATGAACTGGGTACAAGCTGAAAATTATGCAAAAGATTGGGTTGAGGCCAATCTCTTAAATTGCCAACTTCCCAAAGCTGGGGATATTAAGCCATAAAATATTGTAAAATCAGAAACTTATAAAAATGCATCAGAGGCCACTTTTCCTAGAAAAGTGGCCTTTTTGTTTGTCTCATTTCTCTCATCAAATCTTGTTCGAGTTATCTTTACACACCACTTGATTATCGTTTAAAACCCTCTATGATGACCTTGTAAGGTTATTCTTGGAGAATGATTCATGATCAAAATCCGCCTAAAGAGAAAGAAAGTGCCTCTTAATCAGGCGCAAATGGAACTCTCTTTTCAGCGACCGCTAGAAAAAGATAGAAACCACCATTTAGGGGGAAGAAGCTTTTATTTCTTTGATTTTGATGACAACGTTGCCTACCTCACTACACCCATCGTTATTTTTAACAAAAAGACAGGTGCAGAAAGAACGATGAGCTCAGGAGAATGGGCCAGCTATCACCACACTATTGGTAAAGAAGGTCCCCTTAAGGATTACTTTATAGATTATGATGATGAGCACGGAACCTTTCGCTACTTTAGAGATCAAAAACACACCTTTATTGATAAGATTGTTCGTAAGAAACAAACCTTCCTCAGTGATATTGAAAAAGCACTTCAGCAAGCGGATTACTCTTGGAAAGCTCCCTCTTGGAATTGTTTCTACCATGCGACCTACAACCATAGACCTATCTCTGTGATCACGGCCAGAGGCCACCAAATAGAAACCATTCAAGATGGAATTGATGTCATCGTTCGTAACGGACATCTCCCCCATGGACCAAACTACTTAAGTGTTTATCCCGTAACCAATCCTGAAATCAGAAAGCAAGAACTCAATGATCCAGAATTGAAGCTCTCTGTAGCTGATCTCAAGAGAGAGGCCATTCGCAATAGTGTTGAAAAAGCGATTGAGAAATATGGAAATAATCCCCATCATCGATTCGGCATGTCTGATGACGATCCTAAGAATGTTGAGTTAATTACGACTGAAATGAAAGAATTGAAAAAGATTTATCCTGAAATGTCTTTCTTTGTGATTCAAACCTTTGAAGATTCATATGTGAAAACGGAAATTCTTGAACAGAAAACAAGAAATGCAGGTAAGGGAAAACTTCAAAACCTAACTAAGCCTTCCCAACCCCAGTTGAAGCTATTCTAATAACTTCTCTTTTTATATCACTCTAACTCTTATCTCTCTTAAATGAATTTGAAAGAATTAAAGACGACAGCTTACACCAGGCTGTGAGCACTCTTTATAAACTTGCGCCGTCTCTTCGAGACATTCGAGTCTCATTGTAAGACCTTTTTCAAGAGAATAAGAAAGGGGATCATCTTCGAAGAAATTGTGTACACGGTATTTTCCATCACAGAGAATTCGTGCTCTTTCCTCACATTTCATCTCACTTCCGAGGCATTTAAGATCGAAACCTTTGTTGCCATTGCTAAGACGAAGCTCTTTAACTGTTGCAGTTGAACACCCTACAAAGTAGGCCAAACAAAATAAAATCGTTCCTAAATTTTTCATGAGCAAGGTTTATCCATTAATTCTCAATGCGTCAACAAAGGATAGTTTTAAGTGTAAAAAGGAAGGCCAAGAGGATATACTAGAGGAAATAACCATGAAAAAACCAATAGTTATACTTCTCACCTTACTTTGCTTGGGATCTCTTTCAACCATCCAGGCGGCAGCGGATGGACTCAAAAAACCAGAGTCTTCCGCCCCAACAAATCTCATCGATGACACCCATAAAACAGTGAGTGATACGATCCTTTTATTCACAAATCGAGTCGACTCTTTCTTTGGGACGCAAAGAGGAGATGAAGAGGCCAACGGCTCTAAACTTCGAGTCTATGTGGATCATAATTTTCGAGAATATGAAAATGATCAGTCACGAGTGGACCTGCGCTTTACCTTAAAACTCCCCCAACTGGAGAAGCTCTTTAAATTTAAATTTGAAAAAAAAGATCCTCAACATTCTCCTAGTGTAAAGAAAGAAGAATCTCAGACTATACCTTTAGATAAAGAAGAAGAAAAAAGCCTACTCGATATTCCTCGCAATCTTTTTCGTAAATGGAACTATGGTATCTCTACAGGAGTAAAAGTTGCGATTCCCCCTAACCCATATATAAGAAGTCGACTTAGACGCACTTTTGCCTTTTCTAAATTTGAATTCAATCCTACTCAAGAACTCAATTGGTTTCTTGAAGAAGGACTTGGATACAATATGTCCAATGATCTAGATTATCAGGTATCAGATTGGGGTCTTTTAAGGATTACCAATTCACTTAATTGGACTGATCAACAAGATGAGGTATTTACCACTCATGGACCTAATTTCTTCCTAGGTCTTAGTGATAAGTCGGCCATTCAATTCTATCTTCTCGCCTTTGCTCGGAATAAGCCAAAATACTATGTTCATCAATATTCTTTTGGCGCAAGTTACAGAAAGAAAATTTACTCCAATTGGGTTTATCTCTCCATCAACCCTTCCATTACATGGCCGGAGACAAGACAATGGGCCAGAGTCCTTGCCCTTAATTTGAGACTCGAGGCCGTTTTTGGATCACTCTAAATCTAAACTTTTCTGACAAAGATTTGTAAATAGTTAAATTCACATCATAACAAGAAGATAAAAATTTCAGTCTTCAACTTATTTTTCTCAAAACAGCTATTATCTCTTCATAAATTAACATTTCGACGAAGGCCTGAACCACGATAAGAATAAGAGTTATTGCGTGCTTCAGGCTTTTTTGCTATTTTCCCAGCACTTTAATTGAACCAGAGAAATTATGAAAAAATTTGATGATCTAGAAACTTATGGCCCTAAGAAATTGAGAACTCTTAGAAATAATCTCAATAATAGAATTGCTCATTTTAAGCAACACGGAGACAACGCAACTTCTCTGAGAGAGAGCCATAAACTTCATGCCTTAGATGAAGAACAATGTGTAGAATTACTGAAGAAAGTGAACAAGCTTCTCACTAAATAGAAGCTTGCCTTTCCTTATTCCCACTCTATAGTTCCTGGGGGCTTAGAGGTAATATCATATACAACTCTTGTCACCCCTTTGACTTCATTCGTAATACGAGAAGATACCCTAGAGAGAAACTCTCTTGGAAGGTCTGACCAAGTGGCCGTCATATAATCTGTTGTTGAAACGAGTCTTAAACAAATCACTTCTTCATAAGCTCGCCCATCACCTTTAACTCCAACTGTTTTCACTGGAAGTAAAACTGTAAATGCTTGGGCCACTGATTCATAAATTTTGTATGCATGAAGTTCTTCAAAAAGAATTTGATCACTCTCGCCAACTTTGCGAATGGAATCATCAAAGAGTTCTCCTAAGACACGAATACCAATTCCTGGTCCTGGAAAAGGATGACGGTAAACCCATTCATGTTTTAGACCAAGTTCTTCACCAATCTTTCGACCTTCATCCTTAAACATAAATCTTAAGGGCTCTAATAACTCTAATTTCATTCTCTCAGGTAAGCCTCCCACATTGTGATGAGACTTGATCGTTACAGACTTTCCACCTTTCTTATGAGGAGAAGTACTTTCGATGACATCAGGATAGAGAGTTCCTTGAAGGAGAAATTCAAAGTTAATCCCTTTTTCATTTTCAAAGTCATGAACTTTCTTTTCAAAAACTTCGATAAAAGTATGGCCAATGATTTTTCGCTTCTCTTCGGGGTCAGAGACTCCTTTGAGCTTACTCATAAAATCATCTCTTGCATCAATGATTTCTATATTCAATGGTGTTTCTTTTTGAAGAGTTTTAATATGACCATAGTCTTGTGGTCTTAAGAGTCCATGATCAACAAAGAAGCAATACAGGTTATCACCGATTACCTCATGAGCGATTGTAGCTGCGACGAGAGAGTCCACTCCCCCACTAAAAGCACAGAGGACTTTTCGGTCTCCTACTTTTTTAACAAGTTCGGTAGCCTCTTCTAACATGGCCCCCTTACCCCAATCTTCATCTAACTTAGCGACTTCAGAGTAGAAATATTTTAGAATTTCTTTTCCATAGCTTGAATGTTCAACTTCAGGGTGAAACTGAAGTCCCATCATCTTTCTATCTTTATCTCTAATTCCCGCAACCATTCCATTATGACTCTCCATTATGAGAGTAAATCCTTCTGGAACTTTTTCCACATGATCAAAATGGCTCATCCAAACATGAAAGTGCTCTGGGCAACCAGGAAGTTCGAATTTATTTTTTAAAAAGATTTCCGCGTGTCCATATTCTGCTTGAGTTCCAGGAGAAACCTTGCCACCGAAATAATCGGCCATCACTTGTAAACCGTAACATATTCCTAAAATAGGAAGATCCTTATCAAAGAGAAACGAATAGTCGGTTTCATCAGTTGAAATAGAATCTGGTCCTCCACTGAGAACAAGACACTCTGGCTTTTCACCAGAATCAAATTTTTCTCTAACTTCATCTAGTGTAATAATCGCAGAACTGTGCCCTAACTCTCTTGTTTTTCGAGTAATCAATTGGGTGTACTGGGATCCAAAGTCGACAATCCATATTTGTCTTTGATGCTCATCAATCTTCATATAGAACCTTTAAAACTAATTAACTTTTAGAATAATTTGGAGCTTCTTTAGTTATAAGTACATCGTGAGGATGACTTTCTCTAAGAGAAGCTGAAGTTATTTTTATAAATTTTGCTTTCTTCACTAGCTCATCTAGAGTTTTAGCGCCGACATATCCCATACCTGCCCTAAGTCCTCCCACCAGTTGATAAATATTAGAAGCAAGAGACCCTCTGTAAGGAACTTGACCTTCAATTCCCTCAGGAACTAATTTACCAAGATCATCTACAGCTCCTTGTCCGTAACGGTCTTTAGAACCAAGAACCATAGCTCCTAATGAGCCCATCCCACGATAAACTTTATACGAGCGTCCTTGATAGAGAATTCTCTCTCCAGGAGTTTCATCTGTCCCAGCAAAAAGAGATCCAATCATAACGGTGCTGGCTCCTGCTGCAAGGGCCTTTACGATATCTCCAGAATATTTAATCCCTCCGTCTGCGATGAAGGGAACTCCTGCCCCTCGACAAACACGAGCGCATTCCATTACAGCAGATAACTGAGGAACACCTATTCCTGCAACAACTCGAGTTGTACAAATAGAGCCGGGACCAATTCCAACTTTAATTCCATCAACTCCCGCTTTGATTAAATCTTCACAGGCTGCAGCCGTTGCAACATTTCCCGCAACAATATCTACGCCTTTTAATTCTGCTTTTAATTTTTTAACCATATTAATTACGCCTAAAGAATGACCGTGGGCCGTATCAATAATGATGGCGTCAACTCCAGCTTGGGCCAAACAAGCTGCTCTATGTTCTTCTTTTGGCCCAACTCCGACGGCTGCCGCAACACGTAGCCTTCCTAAGGAGTCTTTATTTGAATCAGGAAAATCAATTCCTTTTAAAATATCTTTTATGGTGATAAGTCCTTTTAACTTCCCTTCTTTATTAACGACGGGAAGTTTTTCAATTCTATTCTTATGAAGAGTTTCTTTTGCTTCTTCAATACTAATCCCCTCATCGGCCGTAATTAATCGATCAAGGGGGGTCATAACCTCTGCTACTTTCTGATCAAAATTTGATTCAAATCGCATATCTCTACCCGTTAGTATTCCGACAAGAACTTTATTCTTATCGACTACAGGCATACCAGTAATTTTATGCTGATGAGTAATCGACCTAACTTGATGAAGTGACTCTTCAGGGCCAATGGTCACAGGATCTAAAATCATTCCCGACTCATATTTTTTTACTTTACGAACCTCTTTAGCTTGTTTCTCTGCATCCATATTCTTATGGATGACACCAATTCCTCCGTTCTGGGCCATGGTTATAGCTGTATCGCTTTCCGTAACTGTATCCATAGCTGCTGAAACAATCGGAATACGCAAAGAAATATTTCGAGTAAACCGAGTATTTAGCTCAGTTTCACTCGGAAGATTCTCCGAATATCCAGGGGTAAGTAGAACATCGTCATAAGTGAGATAGGATTCGATTTCTAAAGGTTTAGACTTTTGAGACATGGATGACTCCAAGTAAAATGTGAAACTTGATCTATTATAATTATCTTTTTGGATTTTTACGAGAAGGAATACGCCTAATTAATATTCTTTTTTGTAATCCATATCAATAGACTTTAGCTGATCTATTAACTGATTAACCTCGTCTTCGTGGCGCATTTGTTTCTTGTACTGATCTACAAGCTCGCTTTCAAAGGCACTATTTTTAACAGTAGGCACCATCTTGCCAATACTAGCCGGTGTTCTATACTTTTTCTTATAGGAATTTACTTCTTCATTAGTTTTGGCCGGTTTTATTGATGCAGGCATTCGTAATGAGCGAGTCTTTCTTACTTCATGTGTAGGAGAAGTCTTCTTATGTGAACTTCCCGATCCAAAGACCATCACTTTAACGTTACTCTTATCAGAATAACTGGGAGACCACTTCTTTTTTGGTTTAGGCTTTCCAAGTTCTGTCACTTTATTCTTATAAAAATTCATTAAATTTTTTTCATGAGCTTTCTCTTTTTCAGGATCACGAAGTTTTATAATTGTCACTTCTCCTTTAGAGTTTTGGAGGGCCTTTTCAAAAGGATCAACATTAGAAACAGATGCTATTGATCTTTTGGAAGCACTTTCACTTGTATGAGAGCGACTATCCTCTGTAGAATGGGATGCCGTTCTTGTTATCGTAGGACGTAGTTTTTGACTTCTTTCCATCTTCTTTTCATCAAAGGCCTCGACTCCAGAAAAAAGGGAAGTCACCTTCTTATAACTTGAGTATCCAATAGGCGTCGCTCTACGTGGTACACCCTTATTGTATTCATCTTGGATGAAAGAAAATTGTCCATCTCCCACTTGGGTCCACTGGAATTCTTGACGAATATTTTTTAAGTCGAAGTCACCTTTAATAGATAGAACTTGAGTCTTTCCTGAATAAGAATCAAAACTTAAGATTCCCTCACCTTTCTTATTTTCAATCAGTGAGTTAGCCGTTGTTACTTTTAATGGTCCTCTTAGAGGATCATAGGAAAGAGATTTAATCCAAAGATAACCCTCTTTAAGTTCCACTAAATTAGGATAAACAATTAAATGCGCTCCACCGGAAAGATAGAATACATGGTCATAGTAGTCATTGAAAGCGATTTGAGAACCTACTTCAGTAAATATCTCTGCACTTGCAGGAAGATGAACTCCCTCTTTTAAAACCTTTGTTTTGCCACCTAGAGAATAAAAAGCATTCCCCTTTACTTCGCTAACCACCACAATAAGTTTGTTAGAAGCTGCAAAGCTAGCAATATTAAATAGAACAATGGCCATAAAAAGAATGATACGAGTCATGCTTTAGTTCCTTTTATACTTTTGAACAATTTTTTCATAGTGAGGGCTTAACACTTTCCACTCATCTGTATTGCGGTACTTCTTTCTAAACTCTTCTACAGTGTGAAAAAACTTGGATTCTTTTCCTTGTTCTAAATAAGTCAATGCCATCCAAAGTTTTGCGCCTCGGTAATATTTTGAAGTTGGGTACTCTTGAACGAGCTTTTCAAGGTGACTTAAAGTCCAATCTTGATGCTTTCCCGATTCATATGCAGCCACTCCGGCTTGAAAGAGAAAGGCATCATTAATTCTTTCGTGCCCTGGGAATTGATGAGAAAATGTCGTAAAAAATTGCGCAGACTTTTCGTAGTTCTTTGCCTCAAATTCTTTTTCCGCCATTGCGAGAATTTGAGAAGGAGTCCACTTATATACATCAAACTTTACAAGATCTTGAGAGGGAGCCACTGAAAATTTTGGAGCAACACTAGCAATAGAGCGACTACTACTTGGTGACGATTTAACAGAAGCCATTGTAGGCTTATCTCCAGCGTACTTATCTAACTTAATTTGAAGAAAGTTTTTTTCAGATTTCAAAACTTGGACTTGATCTTGTAAACGCCCTATCTGAGCCTTCAAATCACGATTCTCTTTTGAAAGATGAAGGGAAACTCTTTCGTAACGATTAATTTTTTCAGCCTTTGCTTCAAAACGCTCTATGCTCTCACATGAGTTCAAAGAGATTGCAGTTCCAGCTAAAATCAATAATGACAAATTTCTCGATTTAATCCATTTCATAAACGTATCCGTTCTTGTTTAAAAGTCGATAAAGCACACGTCTTCTCTCAACTTATCGACCAAAGTTCTGGAAAGTTTAATTTTCTAGGAAATAAAGAAAGATAAAGGGCAAAATTACGACTTAAGCAATTTAAATCAGGACGATCGAGTCATTTTCTCGACTAATTCAATCAGGTAATCGATCCCCTCTTCAAATAAGGCCGGACCCGGCTGAAGAAAGATTTCAGGAGGAAGTTCATAGATTTGTTTATTACGAACCGACTTTAGAGAAGACCATCCCTCTCTTTGGGAAAAAGAATCCAGCTCCACTTTCTTGCCACACCAGCAAGCAAGGATTAAGTCGGGATCAGACTCGATGATATATTTCTCATCGGGGAAGCGCTCTTTGGCCAAAAATCCAGTTCGTAGATGTGAGTTTATATCTTCAAGTCCACATAATTCGACTAATTCAGAAAAGTAGTGAATTCCCGATATTCTTGGCTCATCCCACTCTTCGATATAAACCTTAAGCGAATGACCCTGCTCTTTTAATTTGCGAGCAAATCTTTTGGCCTCTTCGATTTTCTCTAGCCATCTCTCCACGATTTTTTCAAAACGAGAATTCGCATCCACTAAAGAAGCAATTGTTGCACAGTAATTAATGACTTCTTGAAGTGAGCGATGATTGGATATAAATACATTATGCCCTTTTTCAATAAGCTCGCGAGCAATATCCTTTTGGATGTCAGAATATCCAATAATCAAATCAGGTTTTAAATCCCCCACTTTTTCAATCTGGGTGTGGGTAAAAACTGAAACGACAGGGTGATTCTTCTTAATTCCAGTAGGCCTTAGCGCAAAGGCAGATATTCCAATAATACGATCTTGCTCACCGAGTAAATAAAGCAGTTCCGCTGCTTCTTCGGTTAAACAAATGATTCGATGGGGCAAAGTTGGCAATTTCATGACAAAAGATTACCTAATTTGAGATATATTTCCAATATATTACAGTGAAGACACAATCATTACGATAGTACGAGAAATACATAGAGTTTCATTGAGTGTAGTGGATAAAGTTATAGAGAATATCAAATAACTTCATTATCATAATGAAATATTATTTTTAGAATTTAGGGAAATGGATTCATGAAGAAGCTTTTTAAAACAAATCTCCTCTTTATAATACTAGTAAACTTAGGACTCCTATCCTTTTCGGTCCTAGCTGATGAGAAAATTCCGGCCAAGCCCGTTGAAACCTTTTTTAATTCATTTATCGACCAAGGAAAAGTTGTTTATGTCATCAACTATAAGAACTTTCCCCATTGGCATACCTATTGGAAGAACCCAGGAGATGCAGGTCTTCCTACCAAGATAGAAATAGAAACTCCCAACCTAGAAATAAAGGAATTCAATTGGCCTGTCCCTACTCGCTATATTGAAGAAGGTGATATCTTGGCCTATGGCTATTCCGATCAGTATTCTCGTTTTTTTACACTTGAAGGAAAATCACCAGAAGAGCTTAAAATCAAATCCACATGGCTCGTTTGTAAACATATTTGTATACCGGGAAAAGTTGAAATCACTGCAAAACTCGACTCTCAAGGTCAGGTGATTTCATCAAATGCTCAAGATTTTACTCTTTCTAATGAAGAGATCTTGAATCGTTATCAAGCTCTCCCCAAAAAAAAAATCTGGCCAAGCTCCCTTGATCTCGTTTTAAAGAAGGGCTCTGAAGACCTAGAACTTAATCTCTACTATAATTTTACCAATCAAGGCGGAAAACCACTCTTTCATCCTCTTGGTTTACTCACCCCCTATCGTCACGGCCTACTTGATATTCGTAGAGAGAAGCTTTATCAAAATAAAGCAGGTACCTACTTTGGAAAAATCAATATGGGCTGGGACGGAGAATATGCTGAACCCGAAGTTCCCTTTCCTACGGACGGAGTATTCAAAGATCCCATTACCCTTAGCTTTCTCTTTCAAGATCCTCAGTCTCAAGAATTTAGTATCATAACCAAGACCTTCAACTCATTTGATATTAATCAAGGTACGACAATTGAATCTTTAATGGGCACAATGAACTTCATTAACCCTAATGGAAAAGTTGAAACTCCAAATACTGAAGAAGCTAAAAATGACTCAGAAACCGTTACTGAGCAAGAAACGCAAAAGGAAAGCTCAGATTCATTATTGGGAATTCTTCTCTTTGCTTTCCTCGGAGGTTTAATTTTAAATATTATGCCTTGCGTGCTTCCTGTTATCTCTCTAAAACTCTTTGGACTTGTGGCCCATTCAGACGAGTCGAAAGCGAGTATTTTACGTCATAACTTATTCTATACACTAGGGGTGTTATTTACCTTTCTTCTTCTTGCTGCTTCAATTTTAGTGCTCAAAGCGACAGGTGAAAATGTCGGTTGGGGCTTTCAATTACAAAGTCCGATCTTTGTAGCGATAATGATTCTGATCCTCTTCATCTTCTCTCTTAATCTCTTTGGCCTCTTTGAGTTCATGACTCCTGGTGGAAAGACATTAGGAAATATGGAGTTGAAAAAAGGTGTATCGGGAGACTTTATTGGCGGCGTTTTGGCCACAATTCTATCGACCCCCTGTAGTGCTCCTTTTCTCGGAACGGCGCTTACATTTGCTTTTTCTTCTTCTCCTATAACCATCATACTTATTTTTCAGTCCATTGGTTTGGGATTGGCCTTCCCTTTTCTTCTAACGGGATTCTTTCCTAGTGCTGTAAAACTACTTCCCAAGCCTGGTATGTGGATGGAGCATGTTAAAAAGTTCCTTGGGCTAACTTTAATTCTTACGACATTATGGCTGGTCGACGTCTTCCTATCTTTAACCAATGGAAATATCCCATTCCTCTTTCTTCTCTCTTCTTTAATTTTTCTATTCTTTGCTTTCTATTTTCAAAAAAATATAGGGCGCTCTAAATTCTGGAAAGCTCTCTTTTTTGCTATCCCTTTGCTTCTTCTAATTAAGCTTTTCTTCTCTCCTCTTATGATGATCAGCTCTCAAAATTCAAGTGGTTCTGATCTATTAAATGAGAAGAATGGCCATAGTAATCTTCAATGGGAAATGTGGTCAGAGGAAAAGATGAAGGACTATGCTCAAAGTCGTACTCCTCTTTTCATCGATTTCACCGCAAAGTGGTGTATTACTTGTAAAGTAAACGAGAAACTTGTTATTGATACGGAAGGCTTCAAAGAGATCATTGCTAAAAAACAAGCAAAACTTTTACTTGGTGACTGGACCAAGTATGATCCCGTTATTGGAGAATATCTAAAGAAAAATGGACATGTGGGAGTCCCTGCCTATTTTGTACAAAAAGCTGATGGAACTCTCGTCAAATTAGGTGAAACCATCAGTCTAAGTGAAATAGAAGCAGCTTTCTAGGCTGCTTTCACATGGGACTGAATAGAGTCCTTAACTTCACTAAATAGATCTTTTAACTGGGCTATCGAATTATCATGACTCTTTAAGGAAAGCATCGTCATTTCATCAAATCCAATATAAACAAAGTGATTATTTTCGCCTTGCTTTTTAAGAGAGTCTCCAACCTTTTGAGAAAGAGTATCGCCACTCATAGTAAAGTTTTCAAGAGCGCTTAACCATTCCTGAGCTTTAAAGACTTCATTAATCCCTCCCTCTTCTACAATACCGAAGGGCTTTTTAATAAAGAAAACTTCTCGGTTCGACCATTCTTTTATAGGGTTGCCATTTGAAAAATTAATTAATATTCCGTTACTATTCATTTGGCAGATTTGAGCTTGAATTGCGCCAAAGGGAGAACCATCAGCTCGCATTTCAATAGGGATATTAAAACTTAAACGAAACTGTCTTTGAGGTACCCAATTTTCTAACATTTTCAAATATACAAATTTGGAATAAATACCTTTATCAAACCATCTCATTGATTTAACACTACAAAATGGCCCTGCTTCATGCTGCGTGGAAACTAAGATATCTTCAAGGTCAAACCACTGATGCTTTAGACGTGGATCAAGATAAGATTCGTACAAATTATAGATATTAGTTTTTAGCTGACCTCTTTTACTCATCAGCCAAATATTAAAATTCTTTAAGTTTTCTAATTCACCTCTAAGATGTTCGACTCTTTCTTTAAATTTTTGATCCGAACTCGAATAAAGATTTTTAAAGTAATCAGATGAAATTTTATCATTAGCCCAATGGAAGCCAACAACTTGATTCTCAGAAAAATAACAGGACTCATTCAACTTTGTACTACTTAGATAGTGATTAAGTCTTTCTCTCGTTTTATGTTTTAAATGAGTCATATTCTATCCTTCACAAGTTTGTTGACCAACTCAACTCCTGTGGGGAGCTTAACTAAAATTTTCGTACATTAGAGCTGACTCTAGCATCTAGAGGAAAAATATAAAGAATTAATCATAATTTAAATCTTTTACTTTTAAAGTTAACTAGTTAGGACGATTTTAAAATAAGATTTAGTGAATCCCATTTCTTCAAAATCGCCTCAAAATAAAGGCAAAAATAAGAGCTTATTCGTGAAAGTTTCTATACAAATAGAAAAACGATCAATAGCGATTCTTTTTAGATGGAAAACTTAAAAATTTTTATAGCGAAAAATCACTAAATCCATCAAAATACAATGTAATACTAGTTACTTAATAAGTTCATTCTTTTTATTAAATAAAAACTTTATTGAAATTCATTTTATTAACTTCATCATCCCCCTTTAAAATAGATCTATGACAGAAAAAATATCCGACTCATATAGAAAGGCCATGGAACAAGTAGCTTATTCCTTGTTACTCGACTTCGATGGACAAATTGTAGAGGCCAATCCTCTCTTTCTACTTAATTGCTCCCTCTCGAAATTACCCGAAGATTTTCATATCTATCATTTTGAAAGCGGCCAGTTTGACAAAGATTATTATGAGAGGATTCTTGTCCATATCTCTCAGGGCTTTACCTGGCGAGATGAAATTAGAATGAGCTATCAAGATAATGAATTTTGGCTTGATATGAATCTCGCACTTTTAGAAGACCAAAATAAGATACTCCTTCTAGGCTTTGATATTTCCGAAAGAAAGAAGAATGAAGAAATTATTAAATTGCAACAACAGCAACTCTTCACCCAATCTCAATTTTCTGCCCTTGGAGAAATGGCATCGGGGATTGCTCATGAAATAAATAATCCTTTAGCGATCATTTCAACAAGCGCTACTTTAGTGAATAAAACAATACAAGGTGATTCTGAAGTCGACCGAAGCTTTATATCAACGATCATGGATGACGTTAATGACACTGTTAAGAGAATAAGTAAAATCATCCAAGGTTTAAGAAATATTTCAAGAGACCCTAGTAAAGACGAGTTTGAGATGGCCTTTATGGAAGATATCTTAGAGGATGTCTTAGCCCTTTGTGGTGAAAAATTTAAAGGACATGGAATTGATTTAAAAATTAGTCCGCTAACTCCCTTTAAGGATCTCCCACTGGAAATCTTAAAAATTCAATTGAGTCAGGTTCTACTCAACCTACTCAATAATTCCTTTGACGCTATTCAAAACCCCAAGACCTTAGAAGAAAAGTTGTGGATTGATGTGGATATTCAATACGATGAGAAAGAGGATCGTATCGAGATTAAAGTTACCGATTCAGGTAAAGGAATCTCAAAAGAAGTTGCAGATAAAATGTTTAATCCTTTCTATACAACCAAAGATATAGGAAAAGGTACGGGATTAGGTCTAAGCCTTTCTAAGGCGATCATTAGAAGACATAACGGACAATTTTATATTAATCACGATAATCCAAATACCCAATTTATAATCAATATACCGCGAGTTCAGAATAAAAATCAGTCCACTCAAATTGAGTAAAGGATGATTAATGAAAAGACTCCATTATTTTGGATCACGACAAAGCTTTGTTGAAACTCTAAAAGAAGAGTTTTACTCACTTGTTGAATCCAATCAACTGGAGATTCACAACGGCTCTATTGAAGATCTTAATGACTTCACATTTAATGAAGATACTTCGGCATCAACAATCATCTTAGATATTTCACCTCTCGATGATCTCCTTGCTCCAAAAGTTTGTCCAAGTCTTCTCATGTTACAAGAAGAGAATCAACTTACCCATACTAAGATTATATTAGCTGCTCGAAAACATCCCACGATAGAACAACTAGGTCTCTATCACTCTTGTGGTGTACACTCCTATTATATTTGGGGGGGAGATGAAAAATTATTCTTTAGAACGATCTTAGAGCTTCTTGATCAGGATCCACCTGACATTACAGAGTTTGCAACTCTTAACAAAATTGATTCCACTATTCCATGTTGGTTTCCTGCCAGTTTTAGAAATATCAGCAGTAAAATGTCCAATATTGAATCATCCATAGCCTTACCCCTGATGGAAAAAACAGAGATTGATGGAGGTCTCATCAATGATCTTGGCCTAAGAAAAATTAGCCTCTCCCAAGAAAAGAATACTGATAAACCTTATTACTACCCTTATCAATATGCTTTTCACACTCCAATTATTAAGCATAATCAAGGACTGACTCAAAATGATCTTTACGGGGAAAAGGTCTCCAAAAGTCATTTTGAAGAAGTTATAAATACCCATGGTAAGAACTTCATTCAAAAAATGAATACCATTTGGGCCTTTGGTCCCGATCGTAAAATAAAAAGAATAAGTAAGCTTCTAGACATAGAATCTTGTAGTGTCGTTCATTGGTTTAAAACCTTTAATGAAGTAAAAGATGTCACCCATCTTGAACTCCCTGACTTAATTTTTTTGAATATTGATGATCCTATTGCCGATCAAAAACATGAAAATGAAAAAGAAGGATTTAAATTTGAAGAGATCCCTCAGCTTATTGCTCTAATTAAACGCCAAACGAACTTCTCTCCTATCATCATTATTCTTAATTCCCCTTCCCATTCCTTGGCACTCCAGCAAGTTTTTCAATATGAAAAGCTTATGGCCTTTCAACAAAAGATGACACGAGAGGTTCTCATTGGAATCATCGATAAGTATAACCATAGTTTTACGACACCTTTAACCTACTCATCGTCCCAATTCGTAAAAGTTGATTCTCCCGATCGTATCTTTTGGATCAAAAAAGAGCTTACTCTTGATCGTCTCAATGAAGACTCTATTGAATTTTTCTATGAAGGAGAAATCCCTCCTATGACTTGGATTCATGTAAAGCTTCCCTGTGAATTAAGTCTAGTGGTGACCAAGAGTTTGCCCCAGAAACCAGCTCCAGAAAAGATGACGGCATATAAAGCTAGGATCATGGGTTTACAAGGATTACAAGAGTCTTTTTTAAGGATTTTTATCAACCTTTGTTACGACGATCCCCATGAAGCCTTTTCCCAGATAGATCGTTATATTAAAAGAGCACAGTTGTCTTTAGAAACAGTTGAAGGAAATAAAGACGAGAACTATAATAAAGCAAAATCAAATTAGGAAAGTATTATGAACCCGATTTTAGTGATTGATGACGAACAACAGCTTTTAAAACTCATTTGCATGCTTCTCACCAAAAAGGGTCATAATGTTGATACGGCCAATGATGGAATTGAAGGGATTGAAAAACTCTCAAAGAACAAGTATTCCCTTGTGGTATGTGATCTTAATATGCCTAGGCTTGATGGGATTGGGGTAATCAAAAAGGCACGTTCATCCGGTAACGAAACGCCTTTTATCTTTTTTACTGGACACGGTAACGAAACTCTAATGATCGAATCATTGAAATATGGAGCCAGAGGCTTCATTAATAAGCCCCATTTTGATAATTTAGAGAGTTTAATCGATGAGATTCTCAATTCCAAATAGGATGTTTGTCGTATCCTTCTACTTTGACCTAGAATAAGTATATATATTTAAGGGAGAAGGATTATGAGAACATTAGAGCAATGGTTAGACGCCTATTCAAAAGACCATCAAAACCCAACCAATAAGAAAATACATCATATTTGCGTCCCTCTTATCATGTTTAGCTTGCTTGGACTCTTATGGGCAATCCCCACTCCATCCTTTTTTATACTTGTTCCCTATCTCAATTGGTCCACCCTATTTTCCTTGCTAGCTCTCTTTTTCTATATCAGTCTAAATATCAAAGTGGCACTCATCATGCTCATCAATGTCACGATTCAATACTTCCTCATTATTCAATTAGAGAAAACGCCTTATCTCATTCCTTCATGTGTAACGATTTTTATTTTGGCATGGATTGGACAATTCATCGGTCATAAGATTGAAGGTCAAAAGCCAAGTTTCTTAACGGATCTTCAATTTCTTCTTATTGGTCCATTGTGGGTATTTCAAAAGCTCTTCTAATGAAGAAGATCATAGAAGAAACCTTGTAGATCCTCTGTTACCTCTTCTCCATTATGAATAATAATAAAGGGTGTAAAAATATCGCCTTCCTCATCCCCTTGGTAGGCAACCTGATCAGGGCTGATATTAAAACTTCCTACGGTAAGACGTGTCTCAAAGTCGATATCTAGGAAAGTACGATATAAGAGTTCCGAACATACTATTGTTTCTTCAGTATTTACATCAAAAGCAAAATCATAATCTTTACCTATCTGAGAGAAGGCCATGAGGAGGTACTCTTTCTTCAACTCTGGAGTTAAACAAAACCCTCTTTCTTTATTCATGCTCTCACATTCTCTAGCTCTCATGGCCGCAAAGTCATCAATATCTAAGAAGTGTCTTAAGGTATTAATTTGGACACCAGGTCTTAGGGCTTCAATAATCCGTACTCCATTTCTAATATCTTGTTGAAATGAAGGCCCCGCATAGCCAAATTTTTCTACAGCATTCATATAAATTTCGGGCAAAGCGTCCCAGACACCAAGCTCTTTTAGTTCTTCTTCTGTTCCCGTCCAAATCGCATTGTGGCCAAAATATCCGGGAATAAATCGATCAGTTAATCGAAAAGGAGTTTTTTCAAAGAGCACATCTAATGGCCTTAATCGTGCGGCCAACTTCTCTTCCTCTTCCTTGCTCATATCATAGAGGTAACCGTGTCTAGACTGCACTAAGCCCACAGTATTACCAAAAATCTTAGAAGCTTCATAAATAGATTTCACTCCTATTTTTGTATAAATATCCCACCTTCTTTTCGCCATGAAGCCCATCTGTTTGAACATGTCGGTGAAGAAGGTAAAGCTGTCAGTTTTTCTTTTAATATAACTTCCAACAAGGCTTTCATCTAAAAGTTTAAAAAGAGTAAGATTAAGTTGATTTTGTTTTTTTATATAAGTTTTATAGGTCGAAATGATTTTATAAAGCTTTCCTAAATTATTACTCTTATAGAGAGTATTCATATAATCATGCCAGCTTGCCTCAACTGTCCTTGACTCATCATTTTCCAAATCATGAATTAACGTCATCCTCAATTCACTATTTTTCATAAAGGGAATTAAGCCTATGGAAATATTATCAAGAGTGACAAGTCGTTGAACCACTTGGAAAGTTAATTCCTCTAAAAGTTCAACACCAAGCTGATCAAATGGATTAATCGAAATCCTAGTTACTATTTTACGGTAGACTCTACGCCCTCTCCTATCTCTCAAATCATTTGCTCTGGCAATTCTCGAAAAGTTTTTATCAATTTGACTAGGCTCTTTGGTTTCAAGAAGCACAATATGATCAGGATTTAAAAAGTCGATATCCGCTAAAGATTTAGACTTAAGAAGATTGAGTGGTTTAGATATATGATGGGTAAAACGTTTAATAGAACTTCTTAAATGATCAAGATCACGCGCTAAAATTTTTCCATTATTCTCTTCAGAGAAAGTACTCATTTTATTATAGAGTTTGAGGATATCCATCCTCCAAGATGCCTGTTTTTCTGCGATTGATATAAGCTCTAGTACTCTTTTTTCT